>JGI24021J15306_10000186_pt1 | contig 37278 bp, 24 predicted proteins | sample Ectturendosymbi1_FD_15306 | JGI IMG/M metagenome (IMG submission 15306)
ATAAGAGCTGATGATGCCTACTTTGTAGGCAAAATATATACTCTGTAAGATCTTAGTGTCTGATTCTGTGCTGAGAAAGGATTTCTTTCAATAGACAGTGATTAAGACGCTAGATTTGTGCTTTTTTCAACTTGCGCAAAATATAATTTTGGTTACCCTTACCCTGTTGCAACTTCCAATGCCTACCAATGTGCGGGCAAATGTTTAATGACTGCCGGAAGTAAGCTTAGATCAACTGCAGGTGAAAATTTCAGAAAACGTACTTCAAGTCAGTGATAATGGGCGAGCGCATTGTATTTGCAGGTCATTTTTATGCCGTAATTGCCTCACTACGGACTGGGACGTTTTTTGACCTTTTCTCGTATTGTGGAAAGAGACTAAAAATAGTTGTAGACCCCATTTTCAGCGAAATGACCCATTTTTGAACGTATAGATTCTATTTGAATAAGGGTGTAACACTGATGATGCGTATGGTGTTACGTGAAATCGATTTCCCGTTAAAATTTTGCTGATTGATTCAAACTCTTCACATGTGTGGACACTAGTTACATGAATCCAAAGAAGAAAAACGATTGAGATCAACCTTGCACTTTCTTCGTATTACCACACGAATTGATGGACTGATTGATTGGCAAACGATTGGGCGATGAAGACGCGTTGGTTAGGTCGTTCTATGTGAACAAGTGGTGCCTTTGCGCTTTCTTAGAATTGAAGGGTTCAACAATATGTTGATATCAACATGGCCCTGAAGAGCAAGGTGCAAAGTAGAAATGATGCTCATAAAATAAGTTGAGCACACAATTTAATTTTAACCCCACAGACACTGGTGTTTCATCTCACTGTGTGTAAGCATCAAGGTGAACCAGTTTTGCTCTTTACCGTATTTGTCCATGGACCGACAGCCATTTCGCTTGGTTCAACATTTGCGACATTCGTGGTGAATTGCCAACGATCGCATTTTGCATTCAGGTCTGTTCCTGGCGTCGTCTATTCCAATAATTAAGATTGAGTAAAAAAGTTCATAGCAAGGCTGATTTTGTGTTTTTCACAAATATTAACCTTCGCCACGTTCGACTGCTACTGTTGAAGTTAGCTCAGTACACGCTCTGGAAAGCATTATTGTAATCTTGTGTGATTAAGTAAAGTGTTTCTTTTAATATATGTCCACTGCTGATATTAACCAACGGGTTTTGCATTTTAACTAGAAAAGCGCATGCGTTAACACGTGTTCGCCTTAGTTCGTGTTTCGGTCGGTCACTTCACGTTGGCTGGATCAGTATCCGCCACCTTCAAATACCGTAACGTTAGTGACACGCTCTCAGGAATGTCTTTTGATTTTGATGCAACACCTGTCTTTTTATAGGTTTTGGTTTCTGCATCGACATCTCGAGCAAGCCAAACCTATTGATCCAGCTTACTTTTTTTAAAACTTACTTTCAATTATTCCACCAGTACAGCGAAGTTGACTTTTTTCTACTCTATGTATGCTTTCCTTAAACAAATTCTTGACAAGCGGATTTGCTGGCGTGTCTGTTACTCCGTCTTCAGGTGGGTTTGAAGGTAGTCGTTCGGCCGCTGAAGATCTTGAAATGTTTGTAATTTGGCTTTATGCCGATAAAATCAATATTCCAGGGTTGAGATGAACATAAATCTGTGAATAATTGATTAAAACTACGTGCAGGGTACCGTGTAATGCTGCGCATTCGCTATATGAACAGGCTTCAGATTCTGTAGTTGTAAAGCAGTTGTCTAACACCGAGTTTTCTGTTTGCCCAATAAATTAAAATGATATTTTTGTCACTCGTGCTTCAATATTGGTTGTGCCCGAGGTAAAGACCAACAGCAGCATCATAGTCAATTTGAGACACTTTCGCGGGATGTTAGTCGAGTCTTTTCCACCTTCCAACACCATTTTTACCGTACGGTTTCAAAATTTCGGTGACCCATTGTCAGTCATGCTCTCTTTACCGGGTTTTTCTATCCTAGGTCTGCTACCATTCCACTTGTGTCTATTGAGAACAGTGATTAATAAAGCATTGAATGAAAACTGGTCTTGAAATCGTCTCGCGAATAACAACTTGTCATTTAAGAGTATGTCGCTGTAACGCGCGTCGCGCTGTCACGATCCTACTATGATCAACAGCGCAGCGGCGTCTCGCGCGCTCTTGTGGTGAACTGCCCTGGCGATGCTGCTGCTGACGTCGCTTGGTGCCAGGAAGCAGAACAACGGGAAGTCGCACGCGTATCACTCCTCTGCACGTCAGGATTACGCGCGAACACACACGCTAAGAGAACAAACACATCTGCGATGGCGCGTGTGATTGGGCGTGCTTCGTGTTCGGCATTAGCATGGTGCGCTGAGCCGCAGAGCTGCTGCCTGGCGTGATGCGTACGAATAAAATTAGGGCGGTGTTCGCTGGCTCTGCTGACTGCTCAGGCAGTCGTTGTTATGTTTGCTTTTTTGCTGGAGTTCGTCAGGTTGGAGTTGCTGTGTTACGAAGTTGATTTCACGAAGTCACTGATACGTTGCCAAGGTTGAGCAACGAAGTGAGAGTCAAATGGATCTATTGCTGTGTGAGATTAGTACTCGCTCGCAAAAGTAATCTGTTGGTTCTTTACTTACAGGCGTTGATAGTTTTGTTCAATATTGAGTGCAGAGCAACAACGTTATTGAATTTTACTTGGTGGTAAGCTGCAGAAAACGTATTTAACCACGAGTCATGGGCTGTGCCGGTTCAAAGTCGGACGCCGATAAAGGCGCCAAGGACGTATCCAATCTAATCGACAAGCAACTGAAAAAAGATGCAGAAGCGGCTAGAAAAGAGGTAAAACTATTGCTTCTGGGTGCGGGCGAATCTGGGAAAAGTACCATCGCTAAGCAAATGAAGATCTTACATCAAGACGGGTTTTCAGAAGACGAACGTAAAACGTTTAAACCCGTTGTATTCGCCAACACTGTCCAATCGATGGTAGCGATTCTGAAAGCAATGGAATCGCTCAACATCGCTTATGGCGATCCGGACAGGGCCGAGGATGGAAAAAAAGTTCGTGCGGCTTCGGCTGTAATGGAGGACATTGATCTCTCCACAGATATCGGCAGTGCCCTTCAACGTCTTTGGAAAGATGATGGCATCAAAGAGTGTTATGGAAGATCACGAGAGTACCAATTGAACGACTCAGCTGCGTATTACATGGATGCCTTGGATCGCCTTTGCGACCACAATTACGTTCCAACTGAACAGGACGTCTTGCACACTCGAGTCAAAACCACTGGCATCATCGAAACTGCTTTCGAGTACAAGAGCCTGCATTTCACGTTAATCGATGTCGGAGGCCAGAGATCTGAGAGAAAAAAGTGGATTCACTGTTTTCAAGACGTTACTGCCATCATTTTCTGCGTGGGTTTATCAGCCTACGACCAAGTTCTCGCTGAAGACGAAGAAACTAATCGTATGCGAGAGAGCCTAAAACTGTTTGAGTCCATCTGTAACAATCCTTTCTTTTCCAAGACGTCGATGATCCTCTTTCTGAACAAGAAAGATCTATTCGAAGATAAGATTGAGAAATCGCCCCTGTCTATCTGCTTCCCTGAGTATGAGGGTGCAAACGAGTACGAACCTGCATCCGAGTACATCCGTGAACAGTTCGAGAATCAGAATAAGCACGGTGACCAGAAGGAGATTTACACTCACTTCACATGCGCTACAGACACTGGCAACGTGCGCTTCGTATTCGACGCAGTTTCGGACGTGCTAATGCGTAAAATCCTTGACACTGTGTTTGGGTCTGGGTGATGCCTGCTTGTGATGGCTGGAAGAATGAAATTCTGGCGGACCTTCCGCTGCCCGACAGTCGAACCGTGCTGTTTTGTTGGGCTAACATAACTGAGAGAACAGCATACGGCTGAAATCGGTTTTGGCGCCGATTTTATGAACTTTTAGGTTAACCGCTTTTCTGAATTGAGCTGCTGGATGCAGAGCCAACCTTAGCAGCAGGAGTTACGGGAACTTACTGCCATAAGGGCTGCGTTGCGGAAACGTTTTGCTATTCATCTTGGTTGCTTTACATTTCGTAGTAACTGACGACCAGCAGAACCGGCAGCGGTTGGGAATGTGCTCCTCCGTTGCATTGCCTGCAGAAAACCTCATGGTTGAATTCACAATAGTAATATTTTTGTGTGGTGTTTGGTTACGGAAATCCTACCACCTGGCCTGGTAGCGTGAATCAGCTGCCGTATTACAGAAGGCCGCGCGCCTGTCGGTTTACAGCAGTGCCCGACCTACGGCGACTCGACGATATCTCACTGCTTATTCAAGTTCATGAGTTGCGTAAGCATCCCGGGCAATGCTTCGCTTCCACATTTTAACTTATTTGTGGAATTGTGTGCATGTTTTTTTGTGTTGTGTGCAATACAACAAATGCTGGGGAAAGAGACAGGCGAGATTTTCGCACACATTGCCCGTCTCGATCTGTCGCATAACAGTTATGTGCAACATTCCTTAAATATACATACGCCTTCAGGACCTCAACCTTGAGTTAGACTGAATACTGCGTACATCACTACACTGACGACGGTAAACGATCGTTTTACCGCTTCATCGAAGTGAATATGTTCACATTTTTGAAGCGTGTAGCGGAATTTACTTTGGTTGCTCCCCCAATAGGCAATTTATTCATTTCTCTGCCTTACAGCGTCGTTTTTACCATCAGACGCGCTTCTGACTATAAGCTATATTGCAACCGACCTTGCAAAATAGCTGGTTTGGAACGGTGTTGCGTCATGCTCACGCGATCATTCAGCTTTATCCCGGAAATGCTTTTTATTGATTCCTCGACAAATGTTAGCCTACTTAAGCTTGAAATTCATGTTTTTTTGCGTCTTCGAGTAACATATTTGTTTTTGTTTAACACTCGTGCTAGTTGCCTGGAGTTAGTTCTGACTGATTAAGTCCCAATGGAAAATTATGCTTTGCATTTGTATTCCAAACTTTCTCGTTAAAGATGGCCCGCGGAGGCTGAACACTCATATTTGTGCTTACGAATGTTGCTACTGTATTTTGATAAACGCTTTTACCAGTCGCTTACGAAACGACTTATAGATGATACGCCACCCAGAGATTTGCTGTAAAACAAAACGTCATGACTCCTATGCGGTTAAACTGTCTGTCACTTTCCCTGCTAACCTTGTTGCCATACGATATTATCGGAGCAAAGCGCGTATTAGAGGATTACACTCAAATCGACCTGCTGACAAACCTTTTATTTGGGAGGCACTATTGTTTCCATTCCATGCTTAACGATGATTAATGCGAATAAGTTAGTGTGTTTGCGATCACATGGGCGGTCAACCACTTGTAACATTTTGCTCTCAAGCTGGTTAGTAGTACGTGTATTTCTCTCTATTCGGCCTGACGTTCTTTGGAAGAAACAGCAATTTGTGACAGACTTCAGTGGCTGCTAGTCAACGGCCATTTACCTAATTGTTTTAACCTGTTTTTCTCCTTTCATGCTAGCAAGAAATAGCACGTTTTTTGACAAAGTCACATCTGTACCTCGTACTAAAGTCACCACGCCGCACAGGCTTTAATGACCTTTCATAAATGTTTTATGTCCTTGATTAGAGGTTCCCAGCCACTTCGCTCGCCTCCCTCAAGCTTGTTCTTTCGCTAATAGTTGTAGGATTGTAATCTTATCGTGAGTGTTACTCGAACCGTCCATCGTTACTGCCTGTTTTATTGATAATGCATTGATTTAACGTTTCTATTACAACCGTGAACTTGAAGTTTGTGGCGTCTTGCAATGTGAGTTGGTGGTGTCTTGCGATTTTTTAGGAATATCTTCGTTTTTTCGGTTTCGTCGGTTGCTGAGCAAGAATTTTGCTAGAAATGTGTNTGGCGACCAGGGCTGTGGAGCCGAAACTCAAATTTTAGGCTCCTCTGGGCATCTAAGTTTTTGACTACTGCTNCAAGATCTAAAAGTTTCTGGTTCCGGCTCCAAAATGTTTTGGTGCATTGAAAACTGAAACCATTGTATTATTTGTACAATTCGCCCCACTCACTAGGTCTGTGGAACGGGAACCCGAATTTCAGGTTTCAGCCTGTTTCAGCCTTCAAATTTCAGGTTTCAGCCTTCGGCTCCACCATCTAAAATCTTTTGGCTCCGGCTCCAGACGTCCAAAATTGGTTGGGCTGCGGTTCCACAGCCCTGCTGGCGACACCATTTTCATTTCTTGCGTTGAACCAACGCCACCCGCCTAGAGACCAATTTCGAATTGACCAATGGAACGTTTCGACACGAAAAAATGCTTTCGAATGAATGTGATGCATGGATTAACTTCGGTTGTCGCATGGTCTGCTCTATTTATGTACGGCCGGAGTTGCGGAATCCCATCTCGGGTGCGTGCAAATTGAGCAAGCTGAACATGAACGAAGTGCAAACGCGAAAAATCATGCGTTAGTCTCCATCTGCAACACTTTCAAGTAACTCAAATAACAAGACAGATGTGACCAGCACATTTGTTGAATAACAATGCTGATTGAGGAAACAAATTATGGTGTCGCAATCTGAAGTAGCAGCGAATTGAACTGCCGCAGACAAGATTAGTGTGTTTGCATGGAAATAACTATGGGTAGGTTTCAGGACCCGTTAGTTATTTACCTTGCCATTTAAGAAAACCTTTGCTGTCTCATTGAACTTCTATACAACTTTTTACATCAAATCCGTGAAAGTAATATTGCCTCTAAAAACTCGAATAAAGATCTTCTACTTCAGCACCTATACTAAACCAGGTAACTTTGCAAGTTGTTACTGTTCAATGGAGTTAGTCAACACTTTAAGGACCACAGAAGGCTCTTCGGCGCGATTTTTGCGATAACTCGCGAACTACTGAAGCAAAGTTGGCAAGTAACCCCTTGTAAGAAAGTATTTTTGACACCGCATATTTTGGAGGTCTGGATGGTGTATTTTTGACGTCAGAACAGGAAAAACCCGAATTTGGCGTAGCCAAAAAAGCTGTGGTTTTGTTCAAAGACCTGTGGAGAGAGAAGCAAACAAGTTAGAAAAATTCATTCTGCTTAAAAAGTCGGCCATGGCCAAACCAATAAAAAATTTAGGCAAAAAAACCTCAACATGTTTTTGGGGGGTTCCAGGGGGAAAAGTCGTTTGTATGGGTATTTTTCGCCTTCGAAGGCCCATATCTCCAGTTCCAAACACCGAAAAATCTGAAAATCGCAGAACATGTTGACATCCACGTCTTACAACATCCTACCAAATTTCAAGTAAAAGGAATAAGGAAAAAAGTTATGGCAATTCAAAGTCTAAAATATTTACAAAAGTTTGGCAAAAAATTGACAAAATATTTGTAAAATTTTGACTCTTTTGTAGGGTTTTTCGCGTTCTTTCAGATGATACTCTCTAAAACGCGCTATTGGCCAACGTTTTGGCGTAAAAACCGAAAAATCGTATTTTTTCAAGTTCCAAATAATGCATTTTTTCTCCCAAACATTGTTCCCCAAAAATGGTAAGCGACGTTTTTTGGTGTTTGTGGTTGGTTGTGGTCCTTGCAAGGAGTCCAAGCCAAGAAAACGCTTTGAAAAAGTTGACAGGTGTAAGCGTGAGCCGATTTCCTGAAGATCAACGGAAATTGCCAAAAATAGCTTACGAAAAAACAAAAAAATAGCTGTTTCTCTAAAATTTCAAATGTAAACATACTTTTTGGGGTTTTATCGGAAAAATCGCTCGCAAACATTTTTTCAAAGGGATTACTTGCCTGCTTTGCTTCAGTGGTTTGTGAGTTATCACAAAACAGCGCCGAAAAGCCGATATATCGGTTTTTGTGGTCCTTAACAGTGGGCAAATTATTCGAATTTTAAACAGCTTGGCTTTTCAGTATGTTCAAGCACTGCACTGGGGAACTTTTCGCCTTTGGTCACAGAAATGAAAAAATCTAAGAAAAATGAATGATAGCAATTAAAATGCTTCTCGATCTACATCAATGTTTGGAGAAACTCTTGTCTATACAAGTGACCGTTTTCTGGTGAATCACCTGGGATTCAAACACCAAGAAAAATTAGTGCTTGCACTCTTAGATAAGGTATACCCTAACGAAGATACTCAGAATACAACAAAAACCGGACATTCAAAAATCTTTCTAGCCCACCAGTATTGTTAGTTTTCTCACTAAACATCAGTAAGGAAAGCTTCTATGCAGAGCTTTTGCGTCAGCCTATTGTCTGGAAGCACTTTTCAGCTGGATTTTTATGAAAAACAAAGACTTCTGGACTAGACGGTTTCTCAATTTCTGACTTCAATTGAAACGGCCTTTGGACACGCACATTTGTGTGCATATATTTATCTGCTAAGCTTCTTAACTGATTGAAAGTACTCGTCAGAAAGAAAGTTGTTGTTATGTGCAGTAAGCCAAGAAAATTATTCAGCAGCAGACCAAACAAAACTTTCAATGTGTGCCTAGCATTCTAATGATTTTGAAAATCGCATGTTCACGTGAAATATTTAAAGATTTGATAAAATTCAAAGGCTTAGCGTTCTGTTTTTTTCCAATTTTTTTGGGGGCAGCGTAATAAGCTTAGCAAGCCACGTGTGCACAGCAGCCAGGCAGTTGTGGTAAAGTTGTATGACTTTCATTAAACTCGCCGTGATTCTGATCGCATGTCGGCGGAAGCTTGTTATTTTTTTTTAATTGATGTGAGGGACTACCTCACTTAGGGGCATTTAAATCGTAGAGGATTTCCTTCTTTAGTTTTTAAATCGCAAAGGATTTCGCTATGCACACAAACCCTTATTCACACGCCCACGCTTTCTCAGGTGTTTATTTCTCTCGGATTGTTGCCGTTAACGACGCAAATGTAATATATGAAATGTTTCCACTCTGCTTGACTGTGTCGTTCAAGCATTCATTCAGGTCTTGATTTGTAGGGAGTGTAGAAAGCCACGGTTGGCATTAACATCAGAAGATATAAGATGAGTCAACTTTGACGCTGCTAAAGCAGTTGCTGACCGGGGCCTAAATTGATCATTGGACGAGTATCTCTGCCAATTTTTTGCCAACTGAAAGGCGGGTCTAATATTCATCGTGTTGAAGAAACGTGTTCCCTATTGCAGAGTCGTTATAGCAATGCGTGAAGGCGGTCGGCTGAAAGGTTTAAGCGTTTCGTTCGGCGTTCCTTAAATACCATTTTTATTTTCCAGATGGCGCTTGTTGTCAAACGTTTTCAAACAGATCGGGCCCCGTCAATCCAAGTCATTCCGGCCCATTGGCTATATCAAGCTTGTCGATCTGTTGTCTTGGCTGTGTCAAGTCGATTAATCGTCATTTGCTAACCTAACTAATCTAACTCCTGCAGCTACTGTAAAAGGAAGTCCTGAGTCACTTTTATGTGTGCATGTGTACGTAAGCAGCCAAATAGGATAATTTGTACAGTCTAGCCATGATGCTTAAGCTTACGTTCAGTTTCGTCGTTAGTTGGCTGCTTGTCGCGATACCGCCCCATCTTCAAAACTAACCAATGCAACATGTTTCCCTTGTGCTGAAAAACTCAACTGCTTGTTCAGTTCCAGTTTGATCAGTTTTTCGAAACTGATGTGATAACGTTTAATCTTTATGCTTTTCAACTACTGTATTGGCAAACCGGTCCTTTGGAGATCAAAGTGCATTTTACTCAATCACTGGACAGTTCAAATGAGTTCGACTTGCACAACATCTGAATTGAATTTGTGATGGGCTCGCCCCGACTCATCAACAGACCGAAAGTCTGCCTGTCAAGACTGTGCACATTACATTTCAGCGAGTTAATTTTTGGCTTCCATGAGCATCAGCTGCGTCGACAATTCTGGATCCTGTGCTGTGGCACGAACTAATAAAACGTGGACACAAGCACGGTTAAACAACGTCGAAATTACCGACGTACATGTTTCAATAAAATAAATATCAAGCCCGTTCCATTCTGTGAAAGATGTCGAGGTTTCTGTTTTTGAATGTAGAGCGTCCTAAAATTGTAATGGCTTCGATCGTAGCATGAACCACTTTTTATTCAAAAACATAGTTTAACCTATTGCGAAAAGTACCTGGTATGGACCTGTAGGAACCTGAAGAATTTCCGACTAAATTTCATATAATTAGAGGTGTTTTGAGCGCCATCGTCAGACGTTGATAATTTCGCTGATTCTAGGGACCCGGTTTCCAATTTTAGGAACCCAAATCGGGTCCCTAAAACACCTTAAAAATCCTGGTTAACAGTATAACTCATTATATTATTTTATTGCAACGCGCACTTTCTGAGCCTTATTTTCGGTTTTGATTGCACGCTCACACTAGAGGCAATTTAATTAAGTTTTACCACTCGCTGCCCCATAGAAACGTTTTTAACGCCCTTTTGTTTCGAGGTCGATGAGAAGCCAAGTACTTCCCTAAGGTTTCGCCCTCTGAAAAGAACTCGGGTCTACTCAAAATATGATTGTGACTATGCTCCAGGCAATTACGTTTCGGTAAACATGATTCGCAACAAATCAGGTCCTTGAAGTCTTGCATCACCGTCTACTCAGTAATCAATCCTCAAAAAGTTTGCAAGGCCTTGTTTGGTTGCTAATGTATCGGTCACAGAAAGCATATTGTGACGGGTGAAGTCAAGTCACATTCACTGAGACATATATAAAGTCACCACATACGGAAAAGCACGTTCTAGATCTTCCCAATATAAGGGCAAGCATGAGACAGTGATGTTGGCGGATGATCTTTATTGCTACTTCAAATCTTGGGTGCCTGAACACGTTGTTCGCTTAGCTAAAAACTTGGCGACGCAGTCAGACTGCACGAGCATCGGTCTAAATCTAAATCATGAGGGTTGAAGATGGCAAAGCACATTTGTTTTTAGTCCGGTTATGGCGGTATGCGTTTATTTGTTATGGGTAACACCATTTTCTTGCGTGTTGGTGATCGTTCTACCAAGCTTGTACATAGCTTCGCAAATAGCTAAGGGATCAGACAAGCGCGACAGACAACTCGCAATTGCGGTGACACGAAGCCGAATGCAGCAGTAACGAAAGCACTCCTGAATATTTCGATAACCCTGCGCGAGATACGAGGATTTGGATCAATGTTAACCTGTTTTGCGTCGACGTTGCTGGAGATCTTCTACGTCTCAGCGCACATGACGGAAAAGCGTGCGTAAGCGAAGAAACGGCCAAACATGTCTTGGGGCAAGTCGGTCCATCGTACGCGAAGCGTAACATCACTTTGCACAATTGCAACATCCTGCCTTCCCAGCCGAATAGTTAAAGAGCGATTGTGCCGTGAAATAGCGTTGTTTTCAATACGCTTAAAGGTTTTCAGCGTATATTAAGCAGCATGGTGAACAGCTGCAACATTTTGCAACGGTTTTATTGGGAGTTCCTGTCCGAAAGATATCAATAGTTAAGCAAACGGTACATTTAGGTTTAACAGAATATGCGCTGGCAACAACGTACCACAAGCCAACTGATTTGTGTTCAGGATGATTGGTATGTGTAAAAGATCCATTTAAATGTTTATATTGTTCTTATGTATGTCCAGGATTTTGAATGTAGGTCATGGACTTGTGTGATGTGGTCGCATTTCTCGTGTGAATGAACGCTGACTGTTCATGTGCCATGTTTGCTGTTACGCAACGGCTGTTTCTGAAAACGATTTGTTTCTCAACTTATCAGATGATGCGGAACAACTTGGTTGTCTGTAACTGTAAATCTTGAATCGATTACACGGAACAGCAAAAACGCAAAATATCGAATCTATAACACTTTATTTCAACGTAGTCGTGGATCCACTTTTTTGGGTTGTTGAAACGCTTTTTCTCGCTTGACTAATGACGTTTTTCATTCTTGTTTGAAATCGAAGACCAACAAGGTGTTTTGTAAAGGATGTGCTTGGGGTTGGTTGTGGCTGGTTTGTGCAATTTTTTGTAGTTTTTGTCGTTACTGGCAAAAAAACATCCCATCAGCACACAGTTTAACCTATTGAGGAGCTACAGTACGTACCTACAGTGTTTGTAGGTCACTCCCATAACCCTGTAATGCAGTGATTCTTAACCTTTTCTCTACCACGCCTCCCTTAAGTAATTGTCTTTTGTTTAAGCCCCCCTGACTTTTAATAAGTTGTAAAAGTTGCAAAAACGTCATGTTGTAGAGCGCGTAAGAGCTCGCGCCGAACTAATGCCATTTTTTCTTCACCGTCTTAGATTATTAGTTCTGTGACAAGAAAGTGGGTCATTCTACCGCAGAATCACCTTCTATTTGAATAAGAGCTGATGATGCCTACAACGTAGGCGAAGTATATACTCTGTAAGATCTTAAAGTGTCTGATTCTTTGCTGAGAAAGGATTTCTTTCCATAGACATTGTAGAATCACCTTATCATAGGTTAATGTAACCAGGTCACGAGCGCTGGTTCTGCTAAGTTCCACAACACTGTCAGAAAAAAAGAGCAAGAAAGCATTAGATAAATTGGTTGCGGTTTATTACAACTATCAGCAAAGGTCCCTGTTTGATTGGAACGCATTCCAAGACTCGAAAATTTTTTCTATTGCACAGGCTTTCCACAGACAATTCAATAGCGCCTAGAGCAGAGATTCCAAACTAGGGTACATGTATCCCCATTGCCTACGTTTGGTCTTTCCGAGGGTGCATTTATTCTGAGAGGAATGTTCTTATCGAACTCTTCGTTAGAGTAATTAACTAAATTTGGATGTGGTGCATTTTCGAAGTATTCACACTAGTTTTGAATATTTTACAAAAGTAATAATAGATTTACGCTGTTCTGCTCTTGGACAAGGCACTTTGCCCTAATTATCTCTTCCTGGCGGATTCAACGTTTTCAAACAAGGAGCAAGTTTATGGAATACACCACCAGGTAACAACACGAGAAGATAACACCAGATAACAACAACAGGAATACCTTAGCTGCCTTACTAACTGTTAGTTAATTCGTTATTTTAGGCAATAAATTGGAATGAGGGTTAAAGTTTAGGTAAGAAACACATTTCATACTTTTAGCTATCCTAAATGCACTGAAAACGGAAAAAGTTTAATTGTTTACGGTAATAAACATTCGGCATGGGTCACCATCTGAGTGACCCTACTACCTGGTTGACAGGCTGAAATAGCTATGTCCGTGACTTTTTAGCTACTTCATTTTTGATGTCCTGAATATGCTAAATCAGAGCCTACATGAAGAGATGTAACAGCGTGTTTGTTCACTGTATAGCCAAAATCAAAGCATTTCCTGCAAAACTTGGGCTGTGGAAGGGAAATATTGAGTCTGATAGCTTGTCTATGTCCAGTACTTTAATAGAACAATTGCATCAAAACCCTGACTGCAAAGATGAAAACTTAATGAAATCCGTCACTGAACATCTAATGAAGTTGGAAGAAGTTGACGTCCACTTTCCAAGTCTTGATGACCTTGTGCTTCTGAGGATTAATTAGCTTGATGCCAAAATAGGTTCGGCCATATCATTCGCTTGGATTGCTGAATTTCTTACAGTACATGGTTAACATGATTGTATCACTGCTTATTTCACTTGGATTACATTTGTTTGAATGATTTTATGAGCTTTTAATTAGTATAAATCACATACAGACTTCATATCAAAATATAATTAACGATTGTGAAGTGAAATTTTTAGAGTAAATGTACAGTAAAGTGATTGGTTGTTATATTATATGTGCTGAAGTGGGTACGCTGTGCAGAACGGCAAGGTCAGCTTTGCAACTGAAAACATCACGAAAATGTTAGCGGTACAGCCGAACCTACAAAAAGGTTGCTGATGAACAAACAATTATGGAACCGCTGGCCTCGAACGAACGCAATAGCGAAAAAAGTTTTGGCTACAAGTAACCGAACATGGCGCACTGCATGAAAGAAACAACTAATAAAAACGCACTTATCTTGTTTGCAGAATGTTACCTTCACTTTTTGTAGGAGAATTTGGACTGAAATGTGGAAAAACTTCCTGTGACATTGAGCAAGACGATAAGCCAGCGAAGGCAGGTGCGTGTTAATACGCACTTGACTTCTGAATCTAATCAGGCGAAGCAGTGCTTGCAAACAAGTTTATTTTGCCTGCAACGGCGTAGAATGACCAGTTCCATGAAATCCACAAAAGCCATCACTTTTGGTTTCGCTGACTTCGGTTCAAACTACCCCGTACCAGTATATATTTTAATATATTTGCGAAGAGTCTTCAACTCAGTTGAAGTATGCAGTCAAGTTGATATCGGTTGTTTAATTAACTCAAAAATTGTTGTGGTTAAAAGAACGTTGGAAAAAAACAAGCGACGCATATTTCTATCGCAACTTTAAATATTGGAGTACAGACAGCTTTTTACTTCCATTTTGAAAAAAAACAACACCGCAGCTCTTCTTGGCACGATCCTCTTCACAAATGTAAACAAGGACAATATTGTTAACTCACGATCAGTTTCTCGATGGTAAAGGAGTATAGAATGTGCTGCAGTAGAAGCTTGTGGTAAGCAGGTATTGGCTGTGAGACCAATAAAAAAGATCGACTAATCCTGTCTATTTGATACCAGCTTCAAGCGTGCCGACGTTCGTCAGCGCGTCACACACAAACAAGGTAGCAACCTAAACGTGCAGTTGGCGTGGTGAAATAAACCCAATAAACTGGTCGGTTGTGTGGTATCCTGTTGGTTCTATTTACAGCAAGTTTGAAAGATGAGGGTTTTGCGAATCGATTCTACAAAGTCCGAAAAACGGGAAGCAGTTTGCGCTAATTTCACGGCATTCTGTTTCTTGTTCGAAGTTCCCGATGTGCTACCGCACTGTATTTTGCCTATTCATAATGGTCCATTTCAATTTCCTGTCATGAATCGACTGGTCAATGCGCATAACGACAACCAGTTTCACGAGTTTTCGCACTGACCAAAAGTTTTATGTTGAAGGGGAACGCTATACTCTTTGTCTGGGAAAGCTGTTGAGACGTAGTAATGCAAATCACTCATTGACCTCTTTCGGAGATCAACGACTAAACAAGGCCACTATGTCTTTTCTGGTCGGCCTTGGACTAAAGCGACGACTGCAAAGTTTTCGCCTAATCAGAAAACTTATTCGCTGCCTACAGGAAGTGCCTGGAGCTCTGAAAAGCTGAATCGCTTCCAGTCTCGCAAATGTATGTTTGTCCACATTTTTAGCGTCCGTGCAATAGACAAGCTGAATCTCGGGCGTGGCATTTTCATTGCATTACCGAATTTTATCTGCTTTGATCAAATGGCTTCACCGACACTGAGACGCAGATCAAACCACGATTGTTGACAGAACGTCAACCGATTGCAGCCGATACATTTTGTGGTGAGATCAGCATTGATTCTGGTTGGCCTCGCGCATTTAAAAGTTTGTTTCATTATCTTCGCGCATCGTCTTTTTCTCCTATGCGCACGAGGAGAGTTTCAGTTGCATGCAGCAGCCCTTTTCGTGGAGGTAGCAATAGCTGTGCGTTTTTACGCATCTTCTGCCTGTCAAAGAGGTTTTGCATAGCTTTTCAAAATCAATTTTAAACGCATCTTCTTCGTCACATGTTACCAGCTACCTGTCGTTTAGCAGACACCCTGACTCGGATCATCGTTTCTGCGAATGCGCATTTAGAACAGTTAGAGCGGAAACTGCTTGACAGCTGCGCTGGTTTTGGTCTTCTGAAATTCTATTTGCGGAACGCTTACAAGAGCGCGTTTCGCTCTGCCTGCTGGCTAGAAAAACATACAGTCTGATCTGATGACGTTGAAGTGGTGCTTATTTGTTGTTATCATCCTGTTTGTTGTCGTCATTGATCGAGTCTTAAGCATAGAATTACAATTGATTGCTCCTGACTAAGTTTCTTCAGACAAGTTGTCGATCCAAAACCGCAACTAGCGCCTATAAAAATAAATCAATGTGACCTATTGGGATGCAAAATGACGATTGCAAGTATGGCATACGTTTTGCCCAGGAAAGTATGCTGCGGATGATTGAAGCCCAATTACGTTCTTTACTTCAAAGTGTTTCTTACGACTTGCACTGCAAATACTGGTGCAGGGAGTAGTTTTCAAATGGATACGCGTGTGCGATTCTTCAAACCAGTCTACCTATTGTAGCAAGTAACCTGGTGCTCCGTAAATAACTTCTGCTCCCCAGGATAAACTGAAAAGAATCTTTTCACAGCCACGAATCGACACTATTGTTTGCAGAGTATATGCTTCGCCTACTGAACAGATACCTTCAGCCAGGCCCGTAACTAGGGAGGGGAATGTCCCCCCTAGAAAATTTTTAGCCTCCCCTGGTAAAAAGTGTTGGACACACTTTGAAATTATTGTACATAGTGTAAAAATTTGGGCCCCTCTCAGAAAACACTTCGCCCTAGCGTCCTAAGCTGGTTACGGATCTGCCGTTAGCTCTAATAGAAATAGAAGGATTCCTCTGCTTCACAAATATTTTGAACCTTCGTGTCCGGTACCAAGTTGCAGGACTAACTGGAATATGGTCTTTGAAGTTTAATGTAGAGTTATGTAACCTAAAAAATAATGCTTGTTCTTTACCACTGTTCAAGCGCTTGTAAACCCACAGGGATGGGGTATGTTATGTTATTACATTTTTATTGGGGAGCTCTGATCAAGTCTGGCAAACTGTCATGTAAGCTTTTACTGTAAAAGACGTAGCTTTGTGTTGCGAAAGTTTGTGTGTTCGTTGCTTTTCTTATAAGGTTTTCAGCTCTGTTTACAATAAGATGCAGAACAATCCCTTCATTGTCAACTCGCTAGCAGCCATACAGCAGTAACCGCATGTTAGGAAGAGCTTTTGCAGCAGAACATATTTAGTGCAACTGCGTTTTACTGGAGTCATTGTCTTTTGAATTGACTGGTGAATGCACGCCTCTTGCTTTTGGTTTGGCTGCTAGCATAAAAGCGTCTGCAGAACATTTAAAGGCCATTGGCTGTGCAGCAATTTACCCGACTTCCTTATCGCCTAACGTTGCCTCTGGTGTTATGAATGTCAAACTGTTCTCATAACGGTCGAAAACGACACCAAGAGAAATAATTTAGATCAAATTGCGATGATGTAGTGGTGAGCGACTTGAGTCAACGCAACTAGTTTTTATCTCGCCCTCAGTGCTTGACGCTTTGTAGCCTCTTCACTGTGAAATGCAACGAATGATTTGAAAACATTGCGCTCCAGCTTCTGTCAGAGTTAGGCCTGCGTCGCGCAGATTCATTATTACTTCCGTTCGGAAAATTAAGTTTGAAATATTGTGCTGTAATCAGTCACTGAGAAAAAAGAATGAACTTGTTCGATATAGCCCAAGGTTTCACTTCTCGCGCTGAAATCTGTTTCTTTTTTATTCCCATTCATTCAGCTAGCATGGATCAAGTTCACGCATTTCTTCAGAGCTACTTGGAAATTACTTCCGTGTGATTCTTGCAGGAACTGTTTGTTTGTCCTAGAGTAGTTTTCGATTTGTCATCCTTATTTTTCCAAGCTTATCAATTGTATGTCTACAAATGAATTGTAGTGTCCTACATGGTGAATTTATATGAATAAGGGCAGGCCTGTTGGATTTTCTTGCATGCTCAAAAAGAATTAAAACCTTGGTCGAAAACATACAAACAACTTATGCTCGAGTCATGAATGTCGCTCGTTTGTTTAAACTGTTGTTCGAGCTTCCATGTTTCGGTGGCCATCGATGGACGTCACTTTTGAAACCGAAACGTAAATTTTCGATTCCTCGTCGTCTGCTTTCAACATGCAATGTTAAAAAGTTTTCAATATTTTCATATCTTGAGTCAATTTCGTTGATATCTTTGCAAAGTGCAAACCAACCTCATCGACAGTATGTAACTGTTTTTATACGAGGTTGTAAAAAACTTTTTTCAAGCGACATAAAAATACCACTTAAAACGGTAAATCTATCAACATTAAATGCTGATTTTATTTTACTGATTTTTTCCCCATTTCAATACACGATTGACTATAGACGACTTTCTATGCCAAAAACATAATTATGTCGCTTCTGATGTTCAAAGAACTCCCAACCGATTGTCCCTCGCTGAACAGATTCTGCAGAAAACAAAACTCTGTTCCTACTACGTTCGTCTACGACAGTGGTTCTTCTACTGCAGAGGTTCTCAACCGGGGGTAAATTTACCCCTTGGGGTAAATTTTACCTATCCTGGGGTAAATTTAATGTTGCTAAAGTAACAATACTTTGATTTTTTCTACAGCGCTAGTGAGTAAACAAAAAACAGGGGGTAAATTTTATGTTAGAAAGCTGGCATGGGGTAAACGGGAGAAAAAAGGTTGAGAACCCCTGTTCTACTGGGTAATACTACGTTCTGGAGACGAAATGGAAAAACAAAGTGACAATCAATGCAGGGGGCGGTAGGGGAAAACTTGTATAGAAGACAAAAACACCAAACATCGTTTGACTTACTTGGATACAATTCGTAATGCGCACAATCAATTGCTTCGTTTTTTTGCTAACTTCAGATTAATATTTGGGCCTAGCTGATGAAGGAAGAGGCTAAAGAAGTTAAATCTCTTACTCGCGAAGGTCCACCTTGCTAAAAATTTTCCCAATATTCGAAGTTTTCTGAATGTCTCCAAGCACATCCATACTACTGAACTCGGGTTCGTTCTTTGCGTTGATTTCTCTTATTAAAATGAAAAATGCTATAATATTTTTACTTCGCTTTGTATTGGGTAGTAGGGCGATAGCGATATGTCACGAGCACTAGCGTACGGAGTGGGGAGGCCACTGTGCCACGGCCACTACCTCAGACACTAAAAGTAAAAAAATGTAAAAACAGTACTGTCTAAAGCTTGCTTCCAGAATGCACAAAAATGCGTATGTTTAGGTGCAATTTTGCAAAATTTTCCCGGGAGCATGCCCCCAGACCCCCCTAGAATGGTCGTGCCTTCGGCACTTCCCCTAAAATTTATTTGTGACGTCACACGATTGTGAGGAAACTTGCCCCCCTCGGAAATTTTCTGCGTACGCCACTGGTCACGAGCGATCAAAGGGCGGTGTGACAAAAATTTGGGAGAAAAACTGTTTCGCGGGAAGAACAGAGTGGGTCGCGAACCGATTTTTAGCAAGACGCTGATGTTGGAAACGCACGAAATGACTCGCCCGAGATCTTGTTCGTTTTTGTGACTGAAGGTTTACTCTTCCTTTCGCTCGACGCGCGCCGAACTTAGTGTACTGCTGGGGTCACCAGCATGGTGCACGCAACGACCACGTGGGTCGCCAACGGGCCTGTTCTAAAAAGTGGCATGATCAGTGTCTTCACTCATCACATAGATGAATGTCATTAATAACAGCATAATTAAAGGTAAATTGAACGAGTGTTGTTTATTTCACAAGTGTGTATCAAACTGGTAGCCCTTCGCGTTAATCGGTACTCAAGGAGTAACTCTCATTTTCACAAAAGTTGGAGACCCTTGTCTAAGGTGAGTTCGACTAAAATTCCGCATCGTCAACTCCACCACTGCATCAAGTTTTGTAAGATGAACTCACCCACTATTATTACGCGTGAGGCTCTGCCTTTCGTGCAGAAGCACCTTTACGTCCCACTCCGTTCATGTTGTAAGGTACATAGAATATCCTACGCGTTGAACAACAACATGAAAGTTCGTGTAAAGATTCAAAACTCCTTTTTTACCGTGGTTGTTCGCTGTCTGAACGCAATTCCCAACGGGTATGTCTTGGAACCTCGGCAAGCACATCTATCGTTGTCCCAAGCTAAATGTTCTTTTTATCATTAGTGGGAATGCTAATACTGACGTGAATAGAATGTACCAGCATCAGCATGCAACATTGTCAATTTCAGCCTTTTGTACTATCCATCAACGCCTTCGCTATAAAGTGTGTGAGTGTTGTTTTAAAGCAACCCGTTTAGTTGATGCCCGTAAAGAGACCAACCGTTATCTGTACGATCCGGTCCGCCCACTGCTTGATAAGACTTTGTCGTTGTCTGTTCGCAGGCGGAAGCGTTCAAGCACGTACCACATCGCACAAAGAGGAATCGATTGGCGGCAGTCAGCGACTGTTGGTAGCTAGCTCTGTCGGCTTGCTGACCGAGTACTTGCTGGAACCACGCGGCCAACCCCAGCAAGGTTCACAGAAAGTGCACGATAACTCACCAGTGGAACTCATTGCCACTCCGTGCGTTTGTTGGCCATTGCAAAGGTAAGAACCTAATCTAATGCGTGACTGCTGCTGGAGTTTTGCACGCTTGCCTAGATGTGCGTGTATTCTAAATTACACGCTAGTTGTGCAAGTTGAGCCGCCTTTTCAAACTGTCGGTGCATGCATATCGCACTTTCCATTTTCGAAACTTTAGCTACAATTTGAGCGAACGATCTTTCTCTTGCGTATGGAAGACTTTCTCTTCAGTGCGTTGGTGCAAATGGCAGTTTCGCTGACAGTGCTCTGTACTTTGTCAACATATTTGTTTCGAACTTTATTCATCTGTTTTTGTGGGATGCTTTTCAAAGAGCAAGGTCTTCCTCCATATCGTTTTGGCAGTCTTTTCCAGTTTGACCCAATTACCTTGAGTGCATGACAGAAGCTACTGCTTCTCGAAACCAGGCGCCCGACAGCATCAAGCGTTTGTTTACACAGACCACGCCGTTCTATTTTTGCCGCGCATGTTTTTACTGCGGTTTAAAATTTCTCTGACGTCGAGAAACTCGAGTCAAGATCTTCACTGGGCGGAACGAGAGGAAGGTTCGCCTTGCAGTTCGGCCACGAACCGGTACGTGGGCTGCCCTCCCTCTTCTGCTTGCAGAGAACCGGTTTCGTTCGAGAGGTTTTCTGGCGTCGAGATGGCATCTGCTGATCCATTCCCTGTCGATCTGAAAATATTCGCACTGGTGACTAAACGCAATTATTTATTTATGAGCTTTAGGTCAAAATGCCGTGGTCGACGGAACGACAGACGTTCGGGTTGCTACTCTAGCTGTAGCTTTTTGAAGCAACCGAAGTAAACATGTGCTGAATTCGTAATACCAGGCTGCAACGAAAAAGAAAACCTGGATGAGCAAGCCATCGCAACCCTGCTGTCTTACCGACCCATTTAACAGCATACGCTCGAGACTACATCAGCTGCTGTTGAAGAGATGGCTGATGGTCAAGCCCTGTTGTACTTCCAGCAGCGTGTACCACGCTCTAAGTGACAGTTTGTGTAGAACTGAGACCTAACGAGTTGTGATCTTTCACTGAATGTACAAGCTGCCAGTTATGCGCGTTAGTCATATATTCACGAAACGTGGCTGCCAGAGAAGCGTCCAGCATGCGGCAGTGCTGGTAATAAACCATTAAATTTTCCCTGTTTTCTTCTCAATTGCTCGAAAGCAATGTGGCAGTTAAGCGTACATGTCGCTCCGTATGCCCCTCTCTGGAATTTGATTCAAGACCCAAACGGTAGTGTTTGCCAATATCATACCACGTTATAATGACCTTGATATCATGTACTTTGTTGAGTCAATCATGATATTTTATGGAACTGATGTTTCAGGTCAGCATCGTGGAATGTCGTGTCTGCTTCTCTTTCACCACGAAACCCTCTCCTCTCAGCAGACGACCGTTGCCGGCGTTACCACGAATCGACAAGACTGCGCTGTAAGCCACGTCACATCCGTTCCCGCCCCGTCACCGCGGTGTCCAGTGGTCTTGCGCAAGGTCGCCCTCCGGCAGTACCGAAAGCGAGCAAGGCTGATCTACCAGGTGGCGCTAAAACTGTTTGCAGTGAACAACCAAAACTTCGCGAAGTACCTACTAGAGCTTCAGGTCGAGCAACTCCAGGTGGCGCCGTTCTTCGGCACCGAAAGTCTAAGAAATCATCAAACGCTGGTGTCGGCGAACCTGTTGCGCCTACTGTGCAAGGAATACCAAGAATGATGACGAATAGTTCTAACGAGGAGGTAATTCCATCAGAAACAAACGAAAAAGCAATTGCTGAACGAACCATAGTGCCATCACCTATAAGAGAAGATCTTTGGCCTTCGAAGGTTAGTTGCAATTTACTGTGAAAATTTGACATTCCTACTTTTGTGCGTTTTTTTGGGCTTCAATTTTTAAGAACCTTGGGCATAAAAACTGCGTGAAGGCCACAAACGCATATCATTTGATCCAAACTGTGCGTTGTCTATAAGCTTATAGTGTTTTCAATTTGAACACAACCGAGCATAGTAGCCTTAGGGCAGGGGTTCCCAACCAGGGGTACATGTACTCCAGAGGTACATTTGCCTATCCGAAGGGGTACATTTAAGGTTAGCAATAGACGAGAAAATTTATTTGCATATTATTTATTTCCAAATATTTAGACATATATCAGTGATTATTATTTTCAAAAATCATAATACGCTCGTTGTTAAATATATACATGAAAAATCATGCTAAAATATTTTGTCATAAGAAATGTTAAGGGTACATGCTCATCTGTCGGAATGCTGAAGGAGTACATGGTCAGAGGAAGGTTGGGAACCTCTGGCTTAGGGCATTGATGCGTTTCTCGGTTCATTCTACGCTGTCACGAAATTTCTTTCATCCTACAAACAAACTAACATGTCTTCTCTCTTGGGAGGCAATACGCGGTCTACATGCCAGGGGTGGCCGGAGTCACTTTTTCAGACTCCGGCTCCGCTCCTGTTCCAAAATTTTTGAATCCGGGTCCGGAAATATTTCAAATTTCAGTATCTGACTCCTGTTCACACTCCGGCTACCATCGATCCAACCGAAATCCACCCATGTTTTTTCTTTAGAAATGACCGCACAAACTCCTGTTGCTGCAGAAATCGAAAAGTGACTCCGGATCCGGTGTCAAGCGAAATTTCTGACCCGGTATTGCTTGTCGGTTATTTTACGTTTCAGAGTAAAGGAAGAAAGTTTGACAATTGCTTTTTTTGATGTGCGTTGTGTAAGTTGAAGCTTTCTGATTAGATGTCATATACCCGTAAGCGACAGTACGGGAATAAATATAACTACTGAAAAATATTGGAATTAGATGTAGACCTCCATTATTTTTCTTTTTCGAACCCTAACCTGGCACACCTATCCCAACGCTAAGCCCTGGACAACAGTTTTCTCAACGTATTTGATATATAGACTATTATCTGCGCATGCGCACATGGCGTGAGTCAGAAATCTCGCTTGACACCGGATCCTGGTCCGAAAAAAAACGCAGAATCCTACCGGAGTCGACTCCGGCACTCCGGATCCATGGCTACCTCTGCTACATGCGTGTCCTTTGTCCTGGTGCGAGCCATGGCATTGTGTTACAAGTGTTACAAGTACAAGTACAAACTCATGAGCTACTGTATGTACCAGTGCAACCAGTCGTCACATATGTTCGCACTCAGGTTGAAATGGTGACACACGACAGCCCGGCCCGACGACTATGGATGGGTCCACAGTTTCACTTCAAGCCGGTGCAGTCTGCAGGCAACACACACGTCCTTTCTGCAGTGTCGAGGTAAGACAAATAATCGTTGGATGCACTTCGTGAATTTGGTGCGAGTTCAGGTCTTGTTCTATGACCTCTTGCTTCACGCATTCATTGTACTGAAGTTATTCTAGTAAGGAGGCGGTGTTCGGGATTCACTAAGTTTAAACCAACCATGTAAATGTTTTTCCTGAGTAGTTTCGTGCTTCAGCAGAATTTTAACAAATTTTCGCTTTTGTGCAGTTCCTTGCTATCTCAGCAGCAACACCAAGCGGCAATGGTTTATGGTAATGGATTTCCTCCAGATGACGCTGATGCCCAGAAACTGTACGACGAAGAGTTGGACTTCGATTCCTTGCCGTGAGTTGATGTTCCTGTTCAGAAATTTTCTGGCGCATGATAAAAAGATGAAGGGCATTGTTAGCCACGTAGTTTAGTTTATTTTTTGAGTTCTGTTCAATTCCGAACACACATCGATGAATTTACTCGTAACTTTTTCAAACTGCAGTTGTCTGTGCACGAAATTGCATGATGGCCAATGTTATTGACTCTGAATTGTTAATGTTTGAAGTGAAATTGGCATTCTTTTTAAAGTTTTTCTTGATTTTGCTTCGTATTTGGAAACATTGTGGTCTCATATTAAACCATGCACAATCAATAATCCAAGCTGAATTAAATTGAAGTTGAAAATTTGTATATCTGTAATGGGCGGCTTTTGAATGTTTCTTTCCCTTCCTGATCGTTACTGAAAAAATTGGTTCATCAACTAAAGGACATTTCTGTACTGTTTTGGGTCAGATATAAACCGTGTTGACCGTCTGCATATTTCAAAATCGAGTTGTGGTCTGTCTCTTCAACCGTTAAATTATATGAGCAATTTGCAAGCTCAACCCTAGCGTTATCATTACTATTTCTTTCTTTTGTATATATATGTGCATATATGCATATTTTTGGCTGAGTTGCCTGTCTTGTTTTTTATAATCTAGGTTTGGCCAATTTGTGGGAACATGTTGTAAAAACTGACCCTAAGCGCTCATACGCTTTTTTATTCTCCTGCAGATAACACCACACAGACGTTGGGCAGAAATTGGCGCTTTGGTTTCAATTTCTTGATCTTGCTGAAAGTCCAGGCTACTGTTGTTATTCATAATATGAGTGTACGCGCTTGAAGCAGTGTGCATTTTTTCTTCACTGGTCAGCGACTGACCGTTCCACATGTGTTTCATTTCAGCATTACTGCTGTACGTTCTCAGCCCGTTCCCACACCCGCGCCGAGATACGGAAGTTGTTTGAGTAACGATGCCAACATGGTTGGTTGCTGCGACGGAATACCACGAGTCATGATCGAGTCTGGCTCAGGTGACTTTAACCTTGTTGGTGTTTCCTGGTGTGTATTAGTTTCGTTATCCAACTGGTCCATAAAGTGGTCTTTGTTGTCGAAGAGACTACTGGACAGGGAATGAGTAGCATGAATTCAAAACCGAACGCATGTATTTTCTGTCACGATGGCACGCCTGACTCAAGGGGTGCAGACGTTTGCTTATGGCACTCACAATTTTTTTGACATGGTTATGCGTTGCAAACAGAAAGTGCACATTTAACCTAATTATGCCACATAACCCATTGTCTGGTTGGCAACGTTAAATTTTCAGATTCAAGATGATAAACGTGGAAAACCACCGCTTTGCTTTTCGCAAGTCACGCAAGTGCATTCCATCGTTTAAAAATCACTTGACCTTTGCGAATCAGGTCGCGGAATTGAAATTTTTGCGCTGTGTAAAAAAAACGACAAGCGAGCCGCCCATTTGGAATTATATAAAAATAAGCATATGACCAAAAGTCTACAACGTAATTTAAAAATTTTTTCCTCAGTATTATTAACATTTTTTTGCTAACAACTGATTTTTAACCAACTGTTTTAAATCATTTTTTTCTGTAACTAGGTTTTTGCGGTAACATAACGAGATAAAAAAGATACCTAGTGTTCTATTTCTCTGAATATGAGCAAAATGCAGCGCCAATTTCACCTAGTTTTTATTTTTTAGCATACACTACCAAAAAACGCATTGAACAACATAATCGAAATTCGCTTTTCAGTCCTCGCTTGGGATGCCAAATGCACGTTCTGTTTCTGACAACCGTGACTAACAGCAAATGTTTGTAGACGACCATTGTCTTTTCGTCTGAAGAGAACGCGTGGTTTTACAGTAAGTCATGCTTTCCGGACAGGTTATGACCTTCCAGACACAAAATGTGTTTAGCAGATTCCAGATTTCATTGTAGCAAGATTTTGACCACCGGTTCTTCCGATTGCCCAAACTCGAGAACAGTTTAGATTTTCGTCCAAACGGTGACTCAGTGCCAGTTACAACAGATCAAGATGTTTTATAGCCTCCTTTTACAAAGGCACTGGTCTGCAGAAAATCCCACTAACCTGAAATATGTCATGAAAATTACTGTTTTCCAATTACACCGGCTCGCCATTTACTGGGCACCCAACCTACGCTAGTTCCAGTTTAAGCCGCCGCTTGCGGCGCCCGCGTGCTGCATGCGCGAAGCTCAGTTTCAGCCTTGTTTGCATTTGCTTACGTCAAACTGTTTTTAATGGATTGTGAACAAACAACATGTCTTTTCTTGTGACGGAAGAGCTTTATGTCAGTCTAAGGCATTACCCATACACCTTGTCTTAGTGATTGTTCCTATGCTGGTACCTTTCCGTGGAAAACTATGATTTTGCGTTTTCTTTACTGGCAGTTTTTAGCAGTATTGTTTAAAACTGCGCTCTCGTTCTACGTGAAAAATGAACGTTCCTTGATTAACACAGGAGGGAATAAAAGCCATCTTTCCTTTAATGTGTGGTTTTTGTTTCGCCTGACCTTGCGTGTGATCATGATGAGCCATACGTCACAATGACAGACAAAAGTTGTTATGAGAAAACCATTCCACACAGTCACCAACTTAGCAGCAACTCTGGCGACAAAATCTGTTATAGAAAGCAATGACGTTTTGGACTGCAATAATTTTTTTCACCTGCTTTGCAAGAATGCGTGATTTTTTCTGCAGTTGTTCGGCCTTTTTTGTTGGTTAAACCATAGAATTTTAAATTGTGCTTGCCCCTCTGTGCACCTTATCGAGCTCAGAAGTTGTCATCTACGCAAGGTCCAGAATTACTGCCGGTGCCGATCAAAACTTAAAATCTGCGTAGTCAGTGAAGGTTTCTATTGCTTACAGTTTTTGAGGATTACGCCTCGCATCTTGCGCAGCTATATTTGTCGCACAACATTTGATCGTATCCAATTTCATTGACACGTAATGTGGTGGGGCTTACGCTTTATGGAAATTCGGCCCATGTAGCGAATACAAAAGGAAGCGCTTCAAGAATGTCGCGCTAATCCTTTCCGACCGCTTTGAGCTTGTACATGCCTCGCCAACTCTGGTCGTCGCGGTCACTGGCTTGTCTCCGTGATTGACCATCATATCCTCAGAATCATTTTTCGTGGCAGAAGATATCTCGTTACCATTGGTTTTTCCTAAGTCACGTGACCCATACCATTGACGTGCTAACGACAAACGGGATGTTCAATGTATCTCACCTACTTGGCACGACATCAACAACCAATCGAAGTGGAAGTCGGACCCTTGTTCGGATGTTTGCTGTCACTCGCAATTGACAAAACAAACGCGGTGATGCAATAAAAACAGCCGCACAAAAAAACATCTTAGGCGTGTTTTTCGCACAAGCGTGGTGTGGTTATCAGGTAAAAATAATTTGGGGAGGCTGTGTACATGACATATGGCGACCGCTTGAAGGCCCCACGTTGTGCGTACCCTGCCAACGTTTAGGTCTGTGATGTATTGCTTGTTCATTTTTTGTGCAATGGGATTAACACTGATTTGTTGTTCCATGCCCATGAATTGTTGCAACCAACATCAAGACAGATATGTCAAAACCATAGATATGAGCATTTTATCAGACAGGATCATCCAACTGTCCCAGGACCTCACACTCATTAACATACAATAAGACTAACTTCACTCAGAACTTGGTTTTATGGTAATATTTCAGCGTTGATCAGTGGCACCACATTTGCAGGATTAAAAAGTTGTGAACTTTACAGAACCAGTGGCGCGTATCGCTTGTGATGAATTGCTTAAGATATAAACTTGTTTGAAAACGAATTCGAAGCAACAATCTTTAAACCAACAGCGGACTATGAAAAGCTGCAGTTTGTGAATATCATTAGATCTGCAATCAAGTATTTGCTTTCCACAATGGGTGTAAGCAAGGAATCGATCAGCAAATTTTTAATAGGACAAGATCATTAGATCTTGTAACGGTTACAAGTTACAATGCAAAAATTGTCCTTATTTCGAAATTTGCTGTTTTAGAGCTTTTGCTGAAATAAGTCGAACTAAAAATCTTGGCTTTGCTCATCCGATCACGTGGGAAAGTTAAAATGGACGTAGAATGTGTGATCTCAACAAAAATTGACTGCAACTTAATTAAAGAGCAAAAACCTTCACTGTACGCGCATTTCTTCCTTGAAAGTTAAATCTTATTGACGCGCACGTCTCGCTCAGCGTGACGAGTGCGCATCACCCATGTACTAAAAAAGTAGTACGAAACACAAGTTGGTCAAGTGGTCAGTACCTTAAGCGAGTTGCACAAGCGATTTGTTTATGTGTGAATAAGTCCAATGCTGCAAAAAATGGCTCCGCAAGGCTCCTGTGCCTTATCTTTGCTGTGACCATTTTTCGGCAGGAATGTGGATTCGAATGAAACCGTCGTCGCATTTCAAAAAAAGATCAATTCGAGCGTTTTGGCGCGTCCGATCTCAGTGTCGTTGAACCGCTTTATCCAGCAAAGTGCTTTTTATCCTATGACACTTGTTGTTCACGTGCCTGCCCTTGCTTTATGGTTTTTCGTGGGAAGACTTTCGCGGGCACAATGGTGGCCAGTCGCTGCTGACAGATAGAAACCGGTAATCGAGAGTAGTGGGCACCGGGCTGTTCACTCCCAGTTTAAACTTGACGGGTGACGGTGCTTTCAGCAGTCAGCATTTGCGGTTGAGATTCCAGGCACGTGTCCTCCGCTATTTTCGCGTCCGATTGTTGCGCCACTGCTTTGCACCCCCTTCGGACGCGTGCCGGAAGCGGTCGCTCTTTGATATCGGCGTCGACCTGTCTCGGCATGGGAGCGTCTCGTACATCGCAAACTGCCTTTGCAGGTGATGCGCTTTGCGCTCTTTGTGACATGTTGACGGAATTATTCGATCACAATCGTCATGCGGGCACAAAGCAGCTCTCCGGACGTTAATGCCCGTCGCCTGTATGCGCACCTAATTCGTTACGATTCGTTGCCGGCTTGTCACTCTGTCTGTCAAACTGCAGCCAATAGGCCTTTACACGGCCACCTGCCAATGTTCCCTGCGGAATGGCATTCACCGCCACCGGCGCGTTTTCTGTCGCCGTTTGTAACGATGCCTTGAGAGCAATTCGCTTAATTCGCATTATGCCGTTGTCATTTGCAATCAGTTGTTGTCAAGCCACGACCGTCGTGTTGTTTCTGCCGCTTTATCACCGACCACTGCGACGAATCGCGCACCTTTCCTCACCTAGCCTTAATTTCGGTTTGTTTTGCCACCACCTAAAGTAGTTTGCTTAGACGCACGCGATAGAGAGACGAGGTCAGGCAACGCACTGCCAGTTGTTTTGTTGGATTTAGCGTTTCCTCTGAAAATAACCGATGAAATGGTTGCTTCGATGACGCGCATCGAGTTCCGCGAAACTTGCTGATATGAATGTTTGTCAAGGAAGGATCTCGTGGTTATTCACTAGAAATCGGTATTTTTATGGTCACTTGTGTCTGGGCATTGGCTTCGGTTTCGTAATTAGTTCGTACATGGCTAAATTTTTACATCGTTTCCTCGTAACACCCTGGTTCACAGAACAAGGCTGATGCTGGCGAAGCAGTTTCCCAATTATCTGAAGGTCCGTGTAACTTCATAAAAACATAAGATCAATGTATTGAAATGTACATGTGAGTTTCTTGAAGTCAGTTGTGATGAATCGGCTGAAACGCTGCCGTTGATGCGCTGAGAATGCTAGGTTGCCATGCATGAAGTTCATCGGGTTTTTGAGGATTAGTCTTTTGAAAAAAGTTTTTGCTGCTGAGATTGGCAGATGTCATTTCAAGCATTACGCTCAAATGGGTCTGGAATTGACGTGAAAAAAATTCTGTGAAGAAATATGTTGAAAAACGAAGGGCGCGACGAACACGCGGCGATTTCTTTCCATATCAGGCAAGCTCATTAGTGCTGGAGAGCAGACTTCCCTCTGATAAGTGCGTAATCTTGTTGAAATCCTGGGCATCAGGTTTTAAATGTTACTAAACGATGGAGTTTCGCTATGGTCCGTGTTACAGCCATAAAGCTCAACGTGCCTAAGCATGACAAGGTTCGGTTCACATTTTGTTCTGTTCCACTGGGGCACCCACGCGCATTGACAACCTTGGTAGGTTCGACGACGTTTGATGCGAGTCGAACGGAAAATTCCAGTATTTAAAGGTTTTAGTTGCGGCACGGTAACATCACAAATCCCAAGGCAAGGTTATTCGACAGATATTTTAACCGCAAGAATTTTTCTGATCACGTAGAGCTCCGTTTTTTTGTGTTTTGCGGCATAGAACCGTCAGCGAATGCCTAAAAAAGCTTTGCTCGATTTTTCAATATGTTTGACGGAAAAGTGTTGTAACGTAACGAAGTTGTTTATATTTTTATTTCAAATGACCGTTGCGAATCCCATTAACTACAACATTTTGAAAGCACGTTGAAAATGCCTCGGTTTTAATACATACATTTGTTTGAAGGGATACTTGACAGTATCTGATCTCATCGTCGCGTGCTTGATTTGGATGTGTGTTGTAATAACGGGCGCACTACCGAGCTACAGATAAGGCGATGCTACCAGTCGTGAGAATCAAGTCCCGAACTGGATATTCAGGATGATGACGGCAACAGGGTAGCGGATGAGGTAGTGATGTACGCATCCCTTCAACCAGACCTAAACTCTGCTTCGTTCGAACACCCCAAGTGCAAAACTGAAAATAACGCTTTCTTGGTCGGGTGCCAAACGCTTTTTGAACGTATTGGCCCGGTTCCATGGTCACTCCTACCCCCTGACTTCCGTGTTTTAGGTTTCGATCACGCTTTCTTGACGCCTTCCACGGCACAGGTGTGGCCAAACATTCCACGGCCAGACGTCTTCCATTGCGTTCACGGTTTTCCAATGTGTGGCTTTCATTGCTACTTCCAGCAAAACCTGTTTCTCGGTGCGAACAAAGACCTTTGCCGATCTTTAATGGCGCATCCATGTTCGTTTCCTCGCCTGACGGTGACACGTTGGTGCGTCGATGTTTATTTGATGAAGTGCAAGCCTGCCCAGGAAATTAAAAAATTCTCGCCTGTCTCTCATAATAATCACCTACGCGCTATTGTTGCCGTTTAAATCAAACGCGCTTTGTTCGTTGCTCCAATCCACTGTCCGCCGGTCGACCGGAAAAAGAAATTGGAAATATTTTGTCGAATATACGCAAAATACACTCATTGCTTTGTGATTGGTTTTGAAAGAGACACCGCGACCTTCATTCACTGTCGTTGAATTGTTTGATCTCGCAATGTACAAGACCACGTGCCATGCGTGTCTCCCTATGTGGTCCGAAGTTTTTGCATCTTGTTGCGCGTTCGTTGTTTGAAGTTCATGAAGAGATCGCTGTGCTTCGTTCTGCTCATGGCAGAATATCCAATGTCGTGATGGCGTGCTGTTTTGCCACATGTGGTCGTAGCAACATACGTCACCTGGTGTACTTAGACTGGGAAGTGTTTGATAAAGCTGCATGTCAGGCTGTCTGCAAGCAACAGTGTTGCTGTTGAACGCTGCCAAGATATGATTACGAATCCAAGTTTGATTTGTTTGCTTTCAACACTGAACTGAATAATATTTCGATTCAAAGGTGTTGCCCAAAAAAAAACTGCGTAAAACTGACCGATACATATTTTTCCACCTCTCAGAATGACATCACATTTGACAGAAACTGTTGAATGTAGGGCATGGGACGCGAAAATCTTACTTTCATTCTGAACATTTGGGTTTGGTGCGTGCTTTGATTTTCAAATCATCTCTGCTTAAATTCAGGCTAAAAGATACTTCAACCAATAAAACAATGCCACGAATCGAGATGTTTGCTTCCATTCGAACCACACTTCAATAAAAAAAGATGACAAGTTCCACAGCCATTCGAGATCAAACTCGCGCTTCGCCATACGTCGTGATTAAATAATCACACCCGCTTGCCATCCAAGGTGTGTCGTGTCCATTATGAGAAGCACCGCTGTGGGAACAACATAGAAGCACTTCAAAGCAAGTTCTTGCTCGAAACAAGTTCGGGATGTTTTGGTTCTGTGCTCAGGGAAACTTTCAAGGTTCAACGCCACCCAAAGCGTCGCATTTCGCGCCTTTCACTCGCAGGAACAGTCAGGTCGCTGCACTTGTTTGCTTGTTTCAAGGAGGCGGGTTTTCGGTCTCATGTTTGCACCCAGCGACACGCGCGATGTTTTCCTCAGTGCTGTCGTCGTTACTCTTTGAACCTCCCGCAGTCTCGCGAAGCGAGAAATCTCACATGTTACAGTGCTGTGCATGTTGCCACAACATCACACAATTTTGCACGTTATTCATTTGGCTTTGATGGAGCTACCTACGCGATCGAACACTTGGTTTGAATCGGATCTCCAGTGCATGAGAGCTTTTTCTAGATAAAGAGACCTATATACGTTGCAAACAGTGTTGATTGCGTGAAGTTTGTTGCTAACACTGAAAAGACTTCTCATGTAAGGGTATTTGAAATGTTGGCAATCAGAAAATCGGTTGTTGAACATGTCCTGCTTTGCGTTGACAGTGTTTTTTTTGCCTGACAGTTGATTCTTTGCACTCCAGAATGTACTTCCAAAAAAAAGGCACCGCATGCTACCTACTGCTTGCTCTGCTCTTCCAACAAAAACAGTTTCGTAAATGACAGTGCTTTAAACCTGTACTACCCCTATTTTAAAAGTGCCACACGATGTTATTTGGTGGTACTGCATGTGGTTTAACGAGCAAAGTTTGCCCAAAAGTTATGCATTGCACCTGTCCTACTCCATGCCTGGTACCCGTTGTGTCTGTTTGATGTTACTTGTACGAAGAAAAAGAGGACATCCCGTGTTAGTGTGGACCATTTTCCTCTTTCGAAAGACCGACAACTTCTACAACGTCTTTCCGCTGTTTGTGTACTTTTAGCGGTTTTGAATGCCGTCCATGTGCGGGGGCTTCGCCTTGCTATCTTGTTACCGTGATCTTGAGCAAACAAATGTGAAGCTTGCGTGGCGTCTTTCTCCGTTCCGCGCTTCGCTACCAGGCGGGCTCGAATTAAGCACGTCTGAGATACCCAGAATAGCGCGCTTGATGTATTGCGCCGTAACGCTACCTCGCTTGTAGCGCCTTGGGCTGTTTTTTTTAACTTTTGAATGTGTTGTAACATCTTGGTTGCGAAACAAAGTTTGAGTAGGTTGTTATCCGGCTTTTATGATGCTTTGCTCGTTTGTGATAACGCCCACTAATGCGTGCTGCAGGGTTTTACACGCGACTGATGCTTGCCGTCGTGTAGTGAAGGTCGCGTCTCCAGGGCAAGCTGTAACTGCCAGTTGGATTGCGATTTTCAGTTTTTTCAAAGTAATTGGTGCTTGAAGTGCTTGTTTGGAAGGCAGTACCAACCACACAAACGCATTTTGCGTCAAGCTTTGGATGTTAAGACGCACGTGTTTGCAAACAGTTACCCACTAAGTTCATATTGAAGAAGTAGTGAGTGCGAAAAACGAAAGATCAGAACGTGCGTTTTCGCTCACAAAACCTACAACCAAATACCGCAGTGGCGTTTCACAGACAGCACAGCCGGGTGCGCACTATCCGTCAGTGTGTGCCTCACGCAAACCGACCGAAAGTGAAAAGTGTCCTCATCTTGTTTGGCGTGCCGGTGCCCAGATGTGCGGATCACATCGCCTGCTTTGATCGCGCATCTGCGCGTTTGCCGTGCTTCGCACTAATGTTGACAAGCAATCCTAGTCACTTCGTCGGCAAGTCGCGCGCCACCCCACGTCGCCATCGTTTTGGCGCTCAAGTGCGACCGCACGCGTCACTGCAAGTTATGATGACGTTATGTTACCTGCAACACCTTTCAATTTTGCCTGGTTGTAAAAACAGACCTCTTTTGTTTCTCACGAAAAACCAACAAAATCTTGCATCTTTCAATGTTCTTTTTGGTGCAGCCTTGGAAGTTACCCAAAAATTCAGAATAAAATTCTCGCGATGAGTCATTATTTTAGAAGCTTAGCGGTTGTACTGCGCGTTAGGTGTTTTATGTGTGTGTTGGTGCGAGTTTTTGATGCTAAAAACCGCAACATAATCTCATGTGCGTGGTTTAATATGCGACCGTCTTGGGTTATTTCGCGGACTTCCTGAACAACCAGTCGAAGCGATGCGCGATTCACACAAACGGCCTTGGCGAGCTTTTTCGTTTCAGTCATATGCATGAACGGTCGTTTGTCAGGCGCGTGCACCAACTGCCAGTTATGAAGGAAAAGAGCGAATGAATCAATCAAATTTGTTCGCATCGAATCGTTTGATACAGCGCTATCACAAAGTTTCTGCGAAGGCAGACGACTGCGATGAATAAGTTCGCTTAAAAATCTTTCCTGCAAATGAACAAATACCGGGACAAACTCTGGAATTCAAGCATGTACGACAGAAGAAATCTTCTTTGTCATGCAAGCTAATGCGTGATTCTGTTTTAAGGCAATTTCGATAAAGCGGCTGAGATGCTTGAAATCAATTGTTACGGCTCTCCGGAGGACAGGAACAGCTTGAATGGGCAAACGACCGAGGAAAAGTTGGTGAAGCGAATTGCCGACGCCATGGCGGACCTAAGCAGCGCACCGACCCGGGCGAAGGTCGCATCGCACTCGCTGCCAGCAACCCATCACAGCACCCCTTTGCTGGAAGGCAGACCTGCGCCAGGTGAGTTTGTTTCTAAAATCTATGTTCAGGAGAAGGTAGTGTGGAACAGGAAGGCTTGTGAAGGTCTTTGCGTTGCTGCTTCCAATGTGTGAGTTTCAGCAGATGCTTCAACCACAGTTTACCCTTCACTTTGCATTCAGAGCACGCCGACTTCGAATCGCTGAACGTCGTCCCTGATCAGTTCGACTTCTCCAACGCTGACATAACTGACAGCAAATGATTTCTGCTACAGGCTTTGCCTGGGTTACCACGACAACATCGTGATCCCCTGAAATGACATTCCAAAAAAGTAGCGGCAGTTACCGTCGGCATTGCTAGTAATTTAAAATACAAAACGCATCGTGCAATCAACAATTGCCTCATGTCGAGTTCCTGTACATAGTTACAGATTTTACTCTAGTTGAAATAGGCGTCGGACTGTGCGTGCTTCAATCCGCTAATTACATGTATTCGAAATGTGTTTACCTTCCTGGGGTTTTGTGCGAACGATACCCTTGAAAGCTGTTCGGCGCCGTTTTCGTTCGCGCGATACGTTGTTTCTAGTGAACCCGTTACGCTTTTTGCGTTGTCAGTTGTCACGCTTGAATTATCGGAAGCGCCCATCACTGTTTGAAATCGAAAGGCGCTGATAATGTCATCAAAGCGGTTGTGAAAAAAAGCTGAAAAAAGAAAAAAATCCAAAAAATGGAAACATTACTCTGTTTGCTTTCAATAAACTCGCACGTTTTTGATCGCTTTGTACCTGGATCAAACTGAACCTTTCAGCCTGGTTATAGTCCGATAGTTCACCGGACTTGGCGAAGGGTGTTGTGGTGAGAAACTACTGTGTGATCCTTAGTGAATATCTGAGTAAGCATTTCAGTGTGGTATATATAGGTTTTGTCATTATAACGGTAAATGATGTGTGCAGGAAGAAATCCTTTTGTAAAGAGCAGCAACTGAATTTGATTTTCTGAAAATGTAAAAATCTGCGTTAAAAGTCTTTCAAGAAAATGTCGCTCTAGCTAAAACACTTTCTGACCTACTCACGTCAGCATCATCCACGATTTGCGCGATGCTTTGCGTGAACTGTATTGATGACCACGTGGAGGACAAGACATTTGATCATCGTTTCTTTTGAATTTGCTTCGATGTTTGTTTCTTTCCAAAAATATGAAAGTTCTCGTGCTCGGAAGCATCCTTAGCGTCCCTTCGTCGTGCGGTCGCTCTCGCAACCGGAAGCATGGGTCTTGGGTCAAGACAAAATTCACGTCTCGCCACCACGGCCCGATTCCGCTCTCTCGCTTTGTAGGCACAGTCAGCCTTATTCGTTTTCTATTCAGCGTTGTGTTCGGACACTGGCATGGTGTGTGCTTTTGCTGCGCTTATTGCGGTTGTCTTGCGTTTCTTTGCCTCGTTTGTGCTCGTCGTATCACCATAACAACGCCCAGCCTTGATTGTTCCGTGGCTTTTGTTTCGGCATATCACTTTTCTGCTGGTCTGATCCCGACGCATTCCACCACTGACTGCATAAATTCAGCGCTACATTTCACGCGACTAATTCAGAGCCACGACCGTCGGTGCGTCCGAGGCTGCAATGCTGCGGTGGGTATGATCGTCACTGTACTTTGCTAGAATCGCCAGCGACTTAAAAACCCAAATCAGAATGCGGCTCGGAGCCAATACAGGGTGCTGTTAACGAAAGGATGTTGCCAAGTTGGATACATGCGTTTCAAAGCTTTGGAACTTTTCTGTGTCACAACCATTAATGCTCTTTTCAGCTTAATTTGCTTCACGCCCGAGTGTTACGACTTAGGATGAAAAGGTGGTCGTTATGATTTTTGTAGTAGTCTATTTGCATATGTTGCTTTTCACGTTTTTTGAGAACTGTGGGTTGGCCTTAATTGTTTTGTGTGCTGGAGCCAACGCTGTCTGTAGATGTTCAGCGATCGATTTTATGCGCTGAAATGCAACCACAGCTTGCTGAGGTGGCGCACTGCAGTTTCAACCACATGCATCTGGCGTATACCTCCGTGAACTTTATGATTCCAAGTTTTATTTGTGAAACTTTTGTTTCTGGAAAAGTTGTCTTTGTGCGTTGTGTGGGCATTGCAAATGTTCGTCCAATTACCAGTTCAAGTGATAAGACCATCTGGCACTGTCTGAAAAATCTGGATGCAATCTTCACATATCTTACTGCAATTACCAACGCTGGTGATACTGGTCAACAAATTGAATGCGGTTGTTTTCTTAGAATCTGCGCTGACTTGATGTTGCAAGGTGCAACTCGAATTACAAACTACAAGAAACTTTACAGGATTCCTCCATGAAAATTAAAAGCTTGTGAACTACACTAGTAGATCAGTCTGCGTTATGACCAACCGGCTCCGTAAACCTGAAGAAGCTTTTCTGTTTATTGGAGTTTTCGCGAACGTTCGTTGTAGGATTCGCATCAATGTCTGGCTATATTCACACACAATGAACAGGCTCGAAAAACAAATTGCGATGATAAATGTCGCCCTCCAGCATCATGCGCGATTTCAGTTACAAAACCCTGTTGATACTCTGCGCATGCAATGAAAAAACAAACGTTAGTGATTGAATAACCTTACCCGAAGTTAAATCTTAGGAACGCGCACTGATTGTTGCAATCTGACGTAACTCGGTGAAGGAATTGTTTGCTGTCAGCGATGAACAACGTACGACAATCCAACTTATT
>JGI24021J15306_10000188_pt1 | contig 37182 bp, 23 predicted proteins | sample Ectturendosymbi1_FD_15306 | JGI IMG/M metagenome (IMG submission 15306)
AACTAACGCAGAATTTCTCAAATCATAATGACTCTTGTAGTGAATCTTGTCAGGACAGTTTCTTCAGCGAAGTTTATTTGCTGCTGTTGGCGCCATGCTTGGTGCGGTTGTCACACGTCACACACACACACACCGAAATGTAACGAATCAGCCAAAATAGGTCAAATTATTAAATGGGACTTAACAATACTGATTGTCTCTCTTTTCCCTGTGCTGCTTACGAATTACGACACAGCTCAGATCTGGCGCTGTTGACAAAATGGCCGGTATTTTCACAAAAACGCATTTGGCAACCCTGCATATGTCAACCAAACGAACTTAAACGGGAAAGTAAGAAAAAAACTGGGTGGCCAAGCAAAATTCTGGGGGGCCATGTTCCACCTAGGCCCCCCTTAGAATTGCCACCGGTACAGGACGTGCAAGCACACCCCTAAAAGGTTCGATTTGATGATAATCCGCAGAAATCGGGTCAAAATCTGTGAAAACCTTCGCAAAATCCCTGAAATTCTGGGCAAACTCCCAGAAAATACTGGCAAAAATGGCGCCCAGCGTGGCTTTGTTTTTAAGAAATGACGCCCAACGTTTGCAGAATAATATGAAGACCTTTTTTGGAGGTCATCCCTAAAATGGGCTTCATGAGAAAACATTCGCACAAAAGGTGGCCGAAAAAATTTTCGGGCAAGTTTGGGGAAATTCGGGCAAAAATCCTTCGCAAAACCCAAAAATTACTACGGTTACGGTTCAAAATGATCAGTTATTTAGCCTTTGCGTTTTCATTTAATCCAAAATTCATCGACAATTAGTTTCCTTATTGCGCGATGGCTTTTTGTACTGTTTCTGTCATATAGGATTGGTGAAAGACCTGGCGGTCATCTAGTCAACCAATCCCGTTTATCACTTTTTTTCTATTTGAATAAGAGCTGATGATGCCTACATCGTAGGCGAAATATATACTCTGTAAGATCTTAAACTGTATGATTCTTTGCTGAGAAAGGATTTCTTTCCATAGATATGTTTCTGCTTATTAGCTGAGTCATATGAAACAATAAAGAAATCAATCAAAACACTGGCTTAAATCTGGTACAAAAATCCGCCAATTTTTTGCCGAAATATTGCAAAAATAACCAAAAAATCCGACACCTGCCAAAAGCAAATTTTGCCCGTTAACTAAATCAAATAATAGCCAAATTTTGCGGAAAAATTGCACTTCCAGCAACACGCCAGATTGCCTCCCTCATCTTCACCAGCTTGCTCTAAATCGTTTACTGTCCAATTTAACCAAGAGAATAGAGCCATGGTATCAATCGAACAATCAGCCTCTTAGAGGAAATTGTAATTCAAATGAAAGCCATTATCCCTCTCCTGTAAAAGCTGAAAATGTCACTCCTGCTACGGTGTTTTATCATAATTCCGGCTCTGACCAAAATCGTAGACTCCGGCTGTAGCCCACTACGGTACTTCGCGTAGCTTCGTGATCACCTCTGTAGTGAGCATGAAAACACAGCAAACCATCAATTCTGGACGATAGGCTACGCATAGAGGATCCTTATAAACTCAGCTTTCCGGAATAATTTGAAATGTGCTGAAGCAAGACAAAAACTTATTTAATCAAGAGAAATGAAATGTTTATCCGAAAAAAAACGTTTTTATGTGTAGCGTGACCCGGTATGACTCTTGCCACATCATCACGTTCCTTGAAGACAGTCGTTCAGTAATTGATTGGCGTCAGTTTTGCTTTTCAGCTTTCGTCTGAGGTCACTGTTATGGTTACAGCTTATGTTCGAGATCGAGAATACAAATCGCGTGATATCTCTAAATCTTGCTCTGTTGTTCACTTTCAACCATCTTCATTTGCATCTTTACCACGTTCATAACAGACCCGTTATGAACGCGGTGGTCTGTTATGAACCACTGTTATGATCTTGGCCTGTTATGAACGTGGTCTGTTTCGAATGGCCTGTTGTGAACAGAACTGTTTTGCTTTGAAATGGAACCATTGTTTCCATCCAGCTCACTTGCTGTGTCTACAGTACACTGTCGGTAAGAGGGTGTGAAAGTTTTTTTCATCCTTTTTCATTGCAATGTGCACTTGTGCTTTTTAAATAAGCAATCACTAGTAACATTTCAAATGGATTTACAAGTTTTTTAGCATGTCGCTAATCACTTCATCATAGATTTTAGTATATAAGGTTTGGCCACCATCCAACCAAGCTACAGATTGACAAACTAGGTCTTACCTTAACGGACTTGCATGCACGCGTGTAATTACTGCCTGACTGCATGAATGAAAGCGATCAGAAAGATAGCAATGTTTTTGAGACCTGAACCTACGAGACAGAAGCAAACTTCGAAACTGAACTAAAATCAGGTGATCCTTATAAATAATTACCTCTTCAATTCACAGTGAATTTGATTCTAAGAACAATCAGACCAGTGGTTCTTGAACTGGGTTCGATCGAACTCCTAGGGTTCGACGGAGCCCTTTCAAGGGTTCGACTGAGGTCATCTGAAACATGTAACCCATTTTTACTTGCTGTTATATTGGTCAAAAATGGGCTTCGACAAAAGCTCGGAAAACTACGTAAGGGTTCGGTGTGTTTGTAAAGTTTAAGAACGACTGAACCACACCAAATATTTTTTTATAGGACTGCAACTGGTCAAGTTGTTTCTTAGCAACTTAACGCCACGACACTGTGGCATTGAAAAATCGTTGAAAGGCAAAATACTGCGTTTACAAGTTTCATTCTGTCTACCCGACCGTGGGCTGCATAAAAGGCAAGACTGTTTGATAAACTCTGGTGTACAGTAATTGCTGTTCGTATTACTGCAGATCAGAGTTCTTGAACCTTCCGCTTCACTTCTATGCCTTGCAGTAAGATCATAGAGTGGCAAAGTCTGACATGACGACAACCTGACCACAAAGTGCGTTAACTTCTTGTGCGTACAGGGTTATTAGAAGCAAATAGAATTGAAAAACCAAACGAAACGAACTCCACACTGGAGGAAAGCAAAATGCGACAACCATTAAATGATGAAAACGGTCAGTACTGGTCAATTCCCTTGCAACCGTCAATCGGCCGTTATTGGTATAATACACGTACATATTTCGCCTATACTGAGTAGAGGCATCCTCAGCTTTGAGCCAACTTTCAGTTTGCAAGACGCTCGCGCGTCAAGTGTGAAATCCATGCAGTTGAGAAACGTTGAAAACTCAGCTGAGATTGACCATATCGCCGAGAGTTTTGTCCAGTTTCTCGCTAATACTTTTGTACGACATCTTCTCAGCATAGAGTTGATCTGAAACAACAGGTATAGAAAATTGGTTTCGTTGACAGTCCTGCTGTTCAGCAAATCAGAATGTTGCGTGATTTACAAGAACTGACCTTTCCCAAGCTTAAATTTGCAAAGACAGATACAAGCATCATTTTTGTGCACGCTGTGCGCAAGTGAATGTCTACATCGAACGCTTGCTTTGCACGTGAGGGTTGCTTCGCCTTATTCTAATGTGTGACGGTTGACACACGTCTTGCGTGTAAGACAAGGGTCTGAGGGGCGCCAAAGATAGCAGTGGAACGTAATGCTTTACATAAATGATAGACGTTCATAGGTAAATACGAAAGTTTTATTTGCAGAAAAGATTAAAGGAATTCAGTAAGGTTGTGTAAAAGTATTCATTTGATGAACGAAAAATAGAAACAGGGTAGGTTTTATCAAGTTGTCTGCGGTAAGGGCATGGCCAACCCAATTTAAAACAGATTTTGCAAAAAAAAGAAATGATCAAAAAAGCATTCATAATCCAACATTCGTTGAAAAACAGTATCAGGCTTAAATCACATTAACTTATTCTCTGAATTGCGTTGGCTAGTGCAAGTGCACTGAAATAAAAAGGCCGGGGTGAAAGAATCTCTATTAATTTAAACATCACATGAAATGTCGGGTTTTCTCTATCAGATGTTTCCACAAAGTTAAATGCACTGTTTTCATTACAGCGCGTTTTATCTACATTTGAAAAAATTGCAACCGTAAAAACAATTTGGTCAAGAATTTCAACTGCTGTTAAACGTGTCTGCTGCAAGTAAAAGTTTGAACAAAAGATAAAAAAGAGAATGATGAACATCGATAACAAGCATCAGCAGGACACGCCATGTTGTGTTGCGCTGTAGTTAGCATTTTTTGGGTATACAGTCTTGCCAATAACTCGAAGGCGGGAAAGGTGAATATGGTTTTAAAATGTATGCTTTGATATCTGCAAGAGTCAGCTAGGAGAAATAAGAAAATGATGTCAACCTGACACTCGTAAAACAAATTCAGAAAAAAAATTAAATGCAATGTCACCTTCCAAATAGTCGATCGTTTTCTCCAGTTTGTCGACAGTTCTCTCAGCGAATTCGGCACGAGTTTCCGCCTGCAAGATTTAAGTAGAGAAATGTGTATGTACGATTCTTTTTCAGTGCTTCTGTTAGATAAGTTGCAAGAGTTATCAACAATGTGTTTCGGAAAGCTGAGAACACCACCGAGCACAACTGATTTTAACTACAGTATTTTTACTCAAAAACTCCATCTCTGGCAAACGTCTTTTACGCAGAGTTGAGGAGCTGGAGCTGGCAGGGCTATTGTTCATATCCGATTAAAATGTAGAATTTCGAAAACAAACCTTAAAGGTATTGAAAAACGTGCAAAACATCAACGAAATAACTTGTATGGAAAAACTGAGACTTTATTTAATTCATGCATTATCATCAGAATGATATAGAAACTATCTCGTCCACAACTTTTTATTTGTTCATAGCAGCATTTTAAAGTGATGAGGAAAATGAAAATGAAAGAAGAGCTGGAAAAGATGATTATCGCGCTAATTTTTGAATCTGCAGCAAATACTTTGGCTGTCCTGTAGACCTACATGGCGCAAGTTTGTGTTTTCGTGAAAGGAAAATTCAAGGTAGTCCATAATTGCTGGTGCATAAGACAGTGTAAGCGAATGTACAGTAGACAGACACTATGTCAGGTGTCGGCAACCTTTTGCTAACTGTGTGCTGAATCAAGATTTCAAATCATTCAGTGTACCAACAACATACGTTTTTTATACAAGTCAAGGTCAATACATCTTCTGTGTAAATCATAACAAAAGTAACGTGGAAAACTTGGAGCTCCTGCGTGCCATTGGAAATTGCTTGGCGTGCCAAGTGTGGCACGCGTGCTGTAGGTTGCCGACCTTGTTCTATGTTATTCAAAGCTGTGTAGAGTCCACTCTGACATACTGTCTACAAATGGCAAGGGAGACTGCTGCTTCAGTTTTTGAAGGTGTATTTTGGTATTGTAAGTGATAACCAAACATTCACAGAGACAAAGTTAACCTGTTTGCCCTTTAAGACATGATTCAATTACTTCTTGGTTTGAAAAACTGTCGGAGTGGTTGAAAACTGTCGGAGTGGTTGAAAACTGTCGGAGTGGTTCTTTAGGCAAGTGCTGTATGTGTGAGATCTTTTTGTTTGAAAACAATTGAATGGTTTGGTATCTTGCTAAAAGTTTTTTTAGAATTGCTTGTTTCACTGTGCAATATATTAACAAAGGTATTTATCAAATAAAACTTCGACAGCAAACGTTTCAGTGTCACAGGTTACAGTTACTTTTCTCAGTGTTTGTAGTAACGTGTTGAAAAGTTGTTTTGACTCGCAGATTTCCACGTTGTGTATAATTTTGCAACTCAGATTAACCACGTACAATCGCTCTCCATTTGAACGTCGTCAATGTAAGGGTCCATTCATGAGTGAGGTCATGCTGTCATTGCGACATAAAGCACAATAATTTTTTCTGCTGGTTACAACACATCACTGTGATTTGAAATACACAAAGAAGTTCACCTTCAGTGATTACATCGTTCACACAAATAACCGCGCTTACAAACGAAAATCTTAATGTCCCGTCAGATAATTTGCTAAATCAGCGTTTTTCAACACAAAAATACCATTCAACGAAGCGTGGGTGTTTGAGCTTTCACTTGGGGACTTTCCCCTTTCCCTGTCTTAATTTTTCTCAGCGCTGCGGCCCAAATTAAAACGTTTAAATATCTTGCATAGCGAAAAGAATCTGATGCCACTTGGCAATTTCAATTTTTCATTATTATTTTTATAGTAGGTAGTGTATTTTGAGATGATGAATATTTGATAGATATACCTGACCTAATTTGCTGACATCTCTAAAAAGTAAGTAATTAGTTACGTTATAACATAACTGATCTAGGTAAACGTTTGGTTGGTCTTCGTATGAGAATTAAATAAGTTACCGCTGCAAAATGTGCGGCCAGTGAGGAGATCTGTGACAAGAGAAAATAGGGCCGATTTTTACCTAAAGAAGTTACCATTAAGTAGAGTAAAAGCTACACATTAGGAAAAGGAGGTTACAATGAACCGCTATCACGTGACCGTGACCACTGTACAGTGACCATCTGAAGGTGAACTTTGCATATGTGTATATCGTCGAGGACGTCATGATGTATTTTTGAATTAAGAACTAAATGAATTTATGGACCGTTTTTGAAGCAACTGGCATTTAATATGAAACATACAAAAACCTTACGTTTTTAAGATTTTCGGTGAGTTGATGTATTTCTTTTTCGTAATTGTCTTCCTGCTCCGAGTTTTTCACTGAAGTTTGTTCAAGAGTGTTCAAAGTCTCCTGGAGAGATTTGAGTTGCTCTTCAGCCACTTTCACTTTTCTGCAGAAAAGAAAAGAAATCTGAACGCAACTTATCAGAAGTCAAAACCTTCGTTCAGGCCAGTGGATACCCTAATTGTGTTCCTCCATGAACCTCCTGTAGATGCCAAATGTCCCCACCAGCCCCCAAATTTTCGAAACGCAATTCGATCTCGAATTATATCATGATACGTTGGATAAGTGTCGCAGTGCTTTGCGAAAGATCAAAGTCCTAATGTAATATTGTAAAATAGCAATGATCCCATCAAATGAACACGCGCATTCATTCAGAAACTTCACAAAATCAAATCCTTTCCAGCACCGATCACTCGTCCCACATAGTGGACAGGTACTCTCGTTTTGCATTCACGAAGTGTTTGATCCTCGGGGTTATTCTGGATAATGCCACCAATGTTCCTCCTGTGGTGCGCAACTGCGAAGTACCACCAAACGATTTGCGTCGTGGAATCTCATCCATATATAAATATATCTGATTTTAAGCCCTTTCACCGATTAAAACACTCCACTAGTTGCGTGTCTACTGTCTACGCGTGGTTGGCGTAATTGCATGCTCACTAAAACAAACATTTGCTCAGCGTAAGATTTTCTTAGAGAGAACACTGAAGACCATCCTTTCGTCAGGTCCGACGTCAAGGCGTGTCCGCAGCTTTGTTTCCATGACGACCAACCCGGAATTGCAGAGGTAGGTCGTGACGACAGGTGACGTCATGCGAAAAGCTTTCGTCACGAGAGTAGAGAAGGCCAAATAGTGGCTGGCCCAAAACTCGAAGAGTTGGCGACGGTGGAGAACTGCACCTTTAAGCGGCTAGATGTCTTCAACTCAATCAGATCTTCTTTGAGCTCGTCATCGTCGACAGTCGCAATCGTCAAAGGATCCTGTATCCACCGATCGACCGACAGAATTGGAAAATAGTCACCAAAACTTTCAGGCAGGGATTCCAGGTGACCCTTAATTCCGATACACGCAAATTAATTTGAAAGCGTCATCCGCGACGATTTAAGCGAGCTCCGGAAGGTTTACGAATGACCACTTCGCCACTCGGTCGCTTCAAAACCGCCGCTTTTGTCGTTTCGGAGGGAGTTGATGTGTTATGCTGCTTCGACGATAGCTACGCTGCACCCTTGAAGTGAATTGCTGAGTGCGACAAAGTACCCGAAAATGTTGATGTACGCAATCCTCGCGAGAAAGACGAAGTCGCTGAAGTAGTCTGCTGAGTCGTTATCTTTCTCAGGCAGAAGTTTTTGTAATTTCCGGAAGTTTTGACTTTCCGAAACTTGTCACGAACCCACTGGAATGGGCCAACAACCCTCAGGCTAGGGATCCCCAGTTTTATGTTTTCATTGTAAACACCATGTATTCCACCGAGAGGGAAGCATTTGCTTGTGGTTTGCAACCCAGGCTGATGCATCGTTTTCAACGTTTCGACAGTATTTCCAGGTTGTCGGCAGTAGTTAATTGGAGAGCGGTTTCAGTGAAGTGCTCTGTCCTTTTCAAAAAAGGCTACTGATAAATCCATGAAACCAAACCAGCTTCAAGATCGACGCAACACTGAGTTTTGCGTTCGTAAGAACATAAACCGTCGGGTGTAACACTGTCACGCCACTGGCGAAGGAGATATAAACACACAGCGACACAAAACGGAATTGTATAGATAGAGCATGATTTCCTGGGAGGACTCTGCGAGGAGCTCGTATAAGTTAGTGCCCTGCGTTTTGCGCTTTCTAAGCAAGGGTTTCAGGTGATAAAAGCAGCAGTTAGCTGGGTCAACGTCAGGAGAAATTTCAGGGAAATCGTTTCTTTCGGGACGTCCAAACGTTTTCTACAATCCGCGAAAACTAAAAAATTTTGAACGAAGCTGTAGCTTTGTTAACTAAAGTCAAAATATTTTATAATCGCAAACTGAGGAATCTTTACTGGTACTGGCAAACATTCATTTAAAACTTAACACAACTTTACATCAAATCTCTACAGTCATAAAAAACACCATGGACAAAAAGTAGTTCAAATTGAAGATAGTTTTGGATATTAAATAACAAAACACATTTTTGATTGGCAACCTAAAAATTTCAGCTTTATTTGTGAACAGTTGACTTCACTAAAAATACACCTTGGCCAAAGATTGATGTATGTTGCGCTACAGTCTGAAAGATCGTTGAATTCATGTCGAATCTAGGTGAAGTGGAACATCACTTACAGCAACTGGAGTAAGACGAAACTGAACGTAGGACAAAAACCCAAACCAAATAAACGAACTTTAATCAGGCTCTACAGGCGGTAAAAACATAAAAACACGTTAAGAACTTGCCAAGGTTTCGCTATTTATCAACAGTAGAGCCTGATAAAAGTTTGTTTATCGGAGTAGAAGATGACCAAATAGTTGAGATTTTTGCGTTCTGCCACGAACATGATCGGTAACAACACATTTTATCAGTTTATTGAAAGAAACTTAAGAAAGTTGCCTTATTATAACAATTGTGATCTTCTCTCTTAATGTCGTGAATAGTGCCCAACACTTACATTTTCATTTTTTCTCACTCAGAAATAAAGTCTGCAAACCAACTTACCCTTCGTACTCTTCAGCTCTGTCAATCACTCTCTCCAGATCATTTTCAACCATGCGGAGCTTGCGGCCAACCTGTCGACAGTGACGCAATGACATTTACATATAAGTAAGTAAATTTCAACCGAACAGCGTAGTTTTACACATTGTTAACTTTCTGAAGCGCTTCGATTATATTTCGTTCAGCTTGTAGGGAGGCTCTACCGCGCAACTACAAAAATGAACGTTGTCCTGAAGGTGTTTGAAACTGGCACCCCTACATAAAAAAGAGCGGCAAGAAATCACTCATTTCCCCGTGGGTAGCATAGCATGGATCACGTCATTTGCTGCTTACTTTATCTACATTCTGTCGTTAGTGGACATAACGTTTTTAATTTATGTAGAACACTTTTCCAATTTTGAAAGCAGCATGATGTTATGCTCGGCGTTTTTTCAAGCTCTTACCCATATAATTCAAGCTCTTATCAATCCACACACAAGTTCATTTCACGCTCTGCTGTTCCTGACCGCTTGCGCTAACAATCATGTCGGTTTTTCAACAAGTCAACGTATATTCAAGTTGAATGTCAATATGCCTTTCTTGCAGATAAAGCTGCTTTCGTGTTGCGATGTTCCAAATATATTGCCGCCCACTGCTTGGCAATACGTGGACACGACACAAACCGGGAAAACTTCGCTAAGCAGTGAATAGATAAAGACTCATTTGCACCGTACAAAATACAAAATCTTACATTCAGGTTTTGAAGCAGTTTGTGCACAAATTAAAAAACTTAAAAACTTCGCCTTTACATAGTTTACCAAACATTACAACATCGATCAACACAGCTTAACCGACTTAATCGAAGTACTGCGGAAACTTGACTCTCCTGTTGCTGCAGAGCACTGTAGTGAACCTCTCGAAACAAGCTGTTTCAAACACATTCTCGCAGCAGCTTTCACACTGCTGCTGGAAAAAGCACAGGTTTAGAGAATTCTTTTCCCGTAACTTGCTCACCTCCTCGTATTTCCTGTCAGCGTCTTCGGCAATGCCCTTCGCATCGCGAAGTTGGATTTCTTGCAATTCAAGTGTCTCTTCATCCTTGAACGACCTAAACATCAACGACACTTCAACTTTCAGATAAACAAAGCTACCACAGCCGGTAGATCTCCAGCTTATTGAGTCGCCAACATCTTTGAATCATACGATAGCTGGGATCTACTTCGCCTGAAATGCTTGTAAAAATGCAGATACGAACAAACTGTAACATGTGTTTTTCACGCAAGAGATTTTTTGATTTAGACATTACAGAATATGTGAACATGTTGTTCGAATGTCGCGTTCCCCCGATACTTTTTACGGATTGCTAAAATAAGGTTTGCAGGCCCGTAACCAAAGGGAGCGCAGGGCTGGCAAAGGTCCCTGAAAAATTATTCGCCCCCCTGGAAAAATGTGTTGGACATTGTTTGAAAAAATTGTATCCCTTTCAGAAAACTCTTCGCCCCACCTGGCGTCCCACGCTGGTTACGGGCCTGGATTCCGGTAACCCGTTTGGACAACTTGAATTCGTCAATGCCACTAAAATTTGGGAAAAAGGGATTTCGTCATGACTTAAGATGCGTTATNGTTATAGGCGAATAGGTTTTACCCCCAAAAGTTTTTTGAAACTTTTCAATATCAAATCTGGGGTGCGCACATATCATTCGAATCTTTCCCAGGAATCGCACATATATCAGTCGAAAACCCCTGGTCTCCTCTAGTTGAAGTTATAAAAAACCCTAGTCAGTTTTCAAATACGTTAGGTGCTCATGGTTGCCATAAAATGGTATCTTAGCTCTGTTGGTCCCACACCAGGACTGGATCAACCAAGGTCGGAGATGTCGTCACTCTACCTGGTGCTTGGACAACGTCTGGGTCGCTTTCCCGTGGATGGAGCAGCAGGACTTGCCTCGCCAATCTTTTCTGGGACATTCGGGACACACGGACGAGCCAAGGCAGCTGGGATCTCTTCAATTGGAAAAGTGGCTAGGCATTCGGAGCCTTACAAATTTCGCAGCCGCGCATTTTGTCGCGAAGTGTCAAGCCGTGAACTCTTCAAAAAAATCCCATCTCTGCCGCTTGCGCTTGGGAGAGTTTTTTCTCAGTCATTACCCAAAATTCATGACCACAGGTGAGGATCGAAACAAAGACCGATTTAAAACCTGACATCTTTGAGGTGCGTGAAAGCTCCCGTTTTGTCACCACAGAGCGGTAAAGCTCACGCAGAACTGCGTTTGCTTTCCCATTCTGTATTGAACTAGTGGTTGTTAAAAACCCAAATATCAAGTTGAAAGAAGAAAGCAGCGTGAGCTTACCGGCTTTCAATAACTTTTCTTCCTCGTTCACTTTCTTCCGCCGCTTTCTCAGCAACTTCAAGCTTCGCAACTGTCTCGTCTAGTCTTTCGGTAACTCTTTGCATTTCTTCCTCCAGCAGTTGCATTCGTCGGGTTTGTGCGTTCACTTCTAATTCAGACTAACAAAAAACGTCAAGGTAAAAGATGTTCTTCCACCGCACCTTCTAAAATTTGTAACGGGACATGAACGTTCGTCTTTTTCAGGTTTATTTTTTCCTCAACTGAAGTATAGGCGTTGGAAGGGGTAGCAGGGGGCTTTGAAACCCCAGATTTCGAAATTTGATATTTTGTAATTAACTTACAGTATTAGCATAAATATGTATTTCTCTTAGTTTCGGAGTTGGTAAAATTAAATTTCACCACCGTTGGCTCCGCCCTGGTAAAAAAAATCCTTTTCGTCTCCTCCTGGGCCCCNCCCCAAGAAAATCCTTCCGACCAGGGCCGCAACAAACTGATATTTTCGGGGGGGGGGCAAAATGATGTAACTTGTTGCTGCACCTAACAAATACATACGTTTGTGAAAATTTCGGGGGGGGAATTGCCCGATTGCCCTCCCCTCTTGTTGCGGGCCTGCTTCCGACGCCCATCAACTGAAGTAGGATATTCTGACAAAGTTCCGAAAATTTAAGGCAAAGAAATTTAAAAACATTCGCGCTGAAGCCAGGGGCGTACTGAGGCTAGATGGCGCCCGGGGCAAGAAACATGTTTGGCGCCCCCCATGTTTGAACCTAAAGTCTCGGGAACAAATGTACTGTATTGAAGAAAGTACTTGCTACTGTAGTCGCGGAATTGTTGGAACTTTTCGGCGCCGGAGGCATTGTGCCCCCGTTGCTCCCCCTCGGTATGCCCCCTGGCTGAAGCACCTTTACATGAAGACATACGCTCTGATTCACGCAAATATCTTCTAACAATGTGGATATCTAAACTTATTCCTTTCAGTGGAATTGCTTTTCGCCTCGTCATTCCATCACAAATTGGATTGGCGCCGCGGAACGTCGGCCAGTTAAGGACAATTATATTCTGGACGGCAACTGCATCGAAAAATGATTTTGGCCAGTGGCATAGCCAGCCCAAAATTTTGGGCCGGGACAAAATGTTTGATTTTAGGCGAATAACAGTATTTTATTTGGGATAACGCCTCTCAAAATACAAAAGGATTAGATATGCTAAAATTTGGGGAGCGGTCCCATGGTCCCCCCTGGCTACGCATATAAGTCTGACTGTCACATCATAGGGATAAATACACCAAAGGCACCATTGCCTCCTTCCGCGGAACCAGTTCACAGGCAATGTGTTTAATGTTGGGCTTGAACTCATTATGTTATTATCAAGGAATATAAAGCTCCACTTGGACACCAATTCACGACCATGAAATTCAGTCACTCTATAATAGCCCAGTGAAGCATTGCTATGACATGAGCTTTTCTCACTTTTACGACGTGTTGTTCTTCTGCCATTTAAGCGAAGTAATCCTGTCAATGCAGAATTGAAATCTTAATCTCTTTTGAAACAAATAAATGATATAAAATCAAACCACCGCATAGCTAAATATTGTCCTTGCTGTGTCTCGAAATTCGGCAGAAACAACGCGTTGTTATTCTTTTATTCAGCGCAAAGGAAGCGTTTATAATTTTCCATTTGTGGAAAGCATTTTCCAAAGAGAAACATTTGGTACAAAAGTTCAAGAGTTCAATTGATTGAAGTATCTACTCTTTGCAATATTTCAAGACTAGATTTTTTCCGATTCAACGGCGTGGATCCGATAAGTGATTCGCTTGTGCATCGCGCTCTCAGACATGGCCCCGAGTTCTTGGTGCTGGGGAGGGCCGACAAACGGAGGGCCACAATCAGAAAGATCGTCACTCCGTTCGATTACCCAAAAGTGTGGAAAGTTTAAAGATCTTCCGACAAGCTTTGAAACTTCTGCCGACGCTGCAGTTTTTACACTAAAACACTAAAAACCGAACACTTGGAACTGGATGTAAATGAGGAGCCCGGCCCTGCCTCCACACTGGCAAAAAATCTGCTTATCTTCGAACCCAAAGCAATTTTTGCAGCACTGGACTTACGTCGGTGGCCACTTTTTCTGCCACTTCAAGCTTTTCAATGGACTGGCGGTGTTGTTCCATGACTTTGTCCAGTTCATCCTCTAACGTTGTTATATTTTTCTGGGTTGAGTTGATTTCGTTTTCCAACTAAACAATACAATGTTTTATTATAGATTTGTTGATAAGACTCAAGCTACATGGGGACTACGCTACACGATAAGTTTAATCAAAAAAGTCTTCTCTTTATCAAGTAAGATTTGATCGAATTCGAAAAATTGAAATCATTTCTCCATAAACTTTGAATCACTCAGGAATAAAATGTTACATAACAACTTTAGAAATACTTTGATCGAAAATTTTTTAAATGATGACAAACTATGTTACGTAAGTCACGCATGTGTATGAGTCACGCGTGCACACGCATCTTTATGAATGATGCATGTTTCTGAGTGGCACAACATCACGCATGCTTGTCAGTTAAAACAAGCACTGGTTCAATTTTTTGCGAAGTTTTTTTTGCGAATACACTTGCTGAATTGCCAAATTTTTCTATCCGTGTTTATAAACTTGTTTTGCAGATATTATACACATTCCGTTTTTTACTGAGAAGTACTTACGAACATTGTCTAAAATAATTGTGGTTATCAGCAACCAACGTTTGCTTGTTTAAAAAAATTGTTCTTGTTCGAAAATTCTTCAACCTCAAGTAGTAATATCGGGCGTTTGCACATGACGAGGTGTTAAAATGACAAAAAAAGTAAAAAGGTATTAGGTATCAAGAGTTTACTCAAAAGGCTTAGCTGAGAAATATGAATGAATGCAATGACGTATTACCTAAAACGGGTAAAATTTGACTGAAGTCAAGAAAACTTAAGTATAATGTTAAAGCAAGGGCCACCCTCGATGTGATGCGAATTTAAACTGGCTCACAACCAACTAGCAAAGCGTAGTGAGAACAATTTTGATGGAGAGGGTTTTTTAATGATAAAACCATGATATCCCACAACATCTCTAGACCGAAGTAGATAAAAACTTACAGCAGGTTGAGACAGACCCGTAACCAACTTGTGACACCAGGGGTGGCGAAGAGTTTGCTGAGAGCGGCCCAAAGTTTTTTAAACTATGTCCAACACATTTGTCCAGGGGGGAGAAAAGTTTTGCAGGGGGCTTCGCCCCTCAAAAAAGTGTTGGTGTGTCACAAGTCAGTTCAAATTAAAGTGTTGTCGACTTTTGCGAAACCAATGTTTATGATTTATTTACTCTTATTTTCGTGACCAAAATCGACCGCTGGCTTATGGAAAAATCGTGTACACTATAGAAAGTACAAACTGTATACTATCAACCTCATCTTCGTTCTCGCAATACCCGTGAAATAAAGTGCACCAGTCTACAAATCCTATGCTGAGTAGAAAATAAAGAATATAGCAGTCACCGCATTATAAAGCCTCATAACATTCTCACCAGTGGCTAAAGCACAGGTGTGACGTTTGGGGTGCGTTGCAATCGGGAAAGGGACAGTGTTTTGGATCCACGGTTTTGCGAGTAAGCCACGCACTGTACTGTGCTTGAGTGGCAAATGATTAGGCCTACTCAACAACTTTGTGGTTTTGATAGGTTGCGTTAAAAATCGATCCTTTTATCTGCCTTGGTGCACTGGTCATGTTTCAAGCTTTAATTCAGAGGGTTAAAAACTGTTTGCTTTCTGGCTGGTGGCACTGACCTGCGGTACAGTAAGTTCATACCAGGAACGGTATTATTTTCTAAACGGTATTCTGCAGTTGCATCATTGCTTAAACGTATGCTATAGATCAAAGCGTTTATTGCCGTTCGAAAACTAGCAGAGAACCTCTTTCGCCTTGTCCTCAGCCTGCTTCTTTTCTTGTTCAAAATTGACAGCCCGTTCTACCGCTTCTTCTTTCTCTTTGATCAGTCCTTCCATCTTGTGCTTGATTGATTCCATTTTTTTCTTTAAAATTCGCCGATCAACCAGTTCAGAAGTAAATGAAGTTGATATTTTCGGCTTCCAGATATTTGTCCTCCGCAACAAGTCACTGAACTGCAGTGAATGCCGCAAACGTAAGCGTCACTGCGAAAAAAGCAATGCCTCAATGTTACGTCATAGTAGAGATAAGGCCTGTCGCTGCTCTCTGTCACGGAGGTGATAATGGGATGCACAGTCGCAAATCTTTCCTTTTCCCGCACCCTTGTTAAATGGCATGTGGTTATGTTTAGAGCTTGATGACGACCTTTTTCTCTCATTCGTGTTACGACAAGGTCTTTGCCTGTGCCTATCGTATAGGTTTCGTAACTAGCTTGTCTCAGGCCAGTACGGAACCTTCATAATATACGCTTAAAAAGATTGTAAAAAGGCGAAACGCCATGCGGATCAACTCAATACCCTGTCACGAGATTTCTTTCAGTGCTGCAAAACAACGCTTTGCATTTTTTTAAAGGAAAAATTACATATACACTGGAACTTCATAATGTTTGCAGGAACTTTAACCTAGAGAGGAGGAATTGCACTTTACAAGGAAGTCGACTGGAAAACGCTTGTCAAGCATATGGCTTAAAATTGAATCAGCATGAGCAGTCCATGAATACTTACGCTGTGGAAGAGGTTACTATTGGCAGTCCGTTTGACAACAACTGCTTTGAGAGGGCTGTTTCTGTCATCGGGTATGTCAATCAGCCACCTGCACAACTAAGCGCGCCTGAAGAACAAGTGAACGGCAAATAAAAGCGGTTCAAAAACAACTTCTGAAACGCTTGTTTTCAATTCTAGCGTTAACAACACTTGGCTAAAATTCTGTGAATAAGCCCAAATTTATTTTTTCACATGTGGCTTGCATCGCTCAAATCTTATTCAGGCTTTTGTTAACGTTTTCCGTTCAGCTCACGTTTTATTTCATCAAAACATTCTGCTCACAATTCACAGCTAAAACGTTCTGCGGACTATTGGTGGCAACATGAAATGCTACCTATGCCCCAATATGCTGCTAAAATTGTAGACAAATTTCCGGGTCGTTGAGCGTGGCGTTGTTAGGCAAATTTCCATCGTCTGCATAAATAGAGCCAATGTTTTTTGCTGACTGTGCCAAAGATTCATTGAATCACTACTGGACGACGGTGGCAGCTGAAGTGCTCTACGCGTCAAGAACGCCTGGACTCACCCACCGTCTCGCTAATTGTGACAAATAGCAAACTGCTTTCTTTCAACGTTTGCCTTTACCATAGGCGTAGCCAGGGGGGCCCAGGGGAATCGCCCCCTCACATTTTTACCGTATCTCGTCATTTTGTGCTTTGAGAAGCGGTGTCCCAAACAAAAATACTGTTGCTCTCCTTATGTCAAAACATTTTGGCCCAAAAAAAATTTTTTGGCTGGCTACGCCACTGGCCTGTACGTAGTTTTTCCGACGCTGTAACTTTATTATTATTCTTTGCAGTAAGCGGTACAACGTGGAACGTTTGCAATCATCTCAATACTACAAAGTACAAGGTAGGCCAGGGTTGGTAGATAGTTCATCAGCGCAATGGCCAGGCGAACTCTTATAAACGGCCAAACGTGGTTTCAAATTATTTTTATAAACAACTATTTTCTTTAACACAATTCCACGAAGCCAAGAAAAATACCTGGTCTAAATATACTGGAGACCAACCAGTCGACTGACCTCACCCTGCCCAACAACCCACCAACAACTAATCATAGCTGCTCAGCGAATCAGAGTCAGCTTCAGCTAGTGCGTTCAGGAAATAAACTCCAGATTAGAACTTCGATCAAATGGTTACATAACAATGATCACAATGCGTCGTTACTACCTCCATTCTCTTGGTATGCAATATTAAACTGGGTAATTTTAATTGCCAGGAAGGGAAGCGTGCTTGTGAGAGAGTGCACTTTGAGTGTTCAAATCCGGAAAGTGGTACCGCGTGCAAATTAGACCATAAATTTCCAAAAATACTCATCAAAGGTCAAACAAATTATTTTCGCCCAAACTATTTCTTGAAGAGGCCAATTTGTCACAATTTTCCTGCAAAAAGGCCAAGGTCCCAACCCTAGGGTAGGCTACTACATTTGTAGCGATCTAGCGTAACGATGTTTCAGCAAAAATATAAGCTCCTGTAGCAGACAGAAACTGTCTACTACAATTGAAATATCATATTACAAAATTCAAACTGAATCCAATCTTGAAACAACAGAAGCAAAGGCTGAAGAATCTCCAAATTATCCAAACATGAAACAAAAGTCAACCATGCATGAACCACGTGATGGACACGCCCTTGCTCAAGCAGTTTACTGATGACACAGATAATCCAACCTTGAACTACAATGGCGGAGTTGCTAAGCAAAATGACGTTTCAAAATGGCGACGTTGCTAAGAATTATGACGCAGTATCCTGTACGTAGCACTACGTACATAATTTTTGGGACTTTCCAGTGAACTTGGGTATAAATAGGCTGGTTTTCGCAGTGAAAAATCAGATTAGACGACCTAGCTTCGGCAAACAGTTCTGACCTCCTTCGGCAGTTTAAGCCCATAAGGCTTGACTGCAGAAGTAAAACCAACTCGCCTCATTGAGGTTAAGTTGTTGGAGCTCTGGAAGCGTTCCTTGGTAACCACCAACTCCACAATCAGAGTTTCTGACTGAACAAGTCATTTCGAAAAGCTTGTTCTGGTCAACACGAGTGGCATTGTCCGGGATAATTCATGACACTCAGAACCGCAAAATTGAAAACTCCAAAAACAATCGTTTCCAAACGTGCCCAACTAAAACTACCCCTGTTGACATTAAAACTCTGCAACGCTGGCAAATGAAAGACGTTGAAATCGTGACAGTAATTTCGGAAACTGACTAAGATCCATTTGATTAATGAAACACTCCACACTGGAAACGTTGGTCACGATCAGACTTATCCAAAAAGCTGATGACTAAATGCAATTCATTCATTTGACAATAAGTTAACGTACCAATAGGTTTTAACTTGGATAATACTTTTAATATTTAGGATAATCTTGCTGGTCGTAAAGATGGTCATAGAAATTGACTTGTGTCTGTGAATTTGATTCGAGAGAGTTTGATCGACTTCATGCATTGCATAATTGGTGAGTACTCATTGTTGTACTTTACAAGCATTGGGAAATTCAATAAATAAAAATGATTAAAGTATGTTACTTGCGTGTTGTTATCCGGGATACCATTTAGTAGTTATCAGAAGTCTATTAGGGTGGTCAAGCAAGCGTGTGAGACTTGTGAATACCGTCCTTGGTGTAGTAATGAAACGAACCCATGTGTTAAGATTACTACTACATCTAAATACGATCTTTGAAACCCTTAGGGCCAAAGATACGTTTACAATCCTTTCTATGGCACCGGTTTCCTAAACCTTTGGATATAAATCCGAACTCACAACAAAAACACACAACCTGTCTTTTTTTTCAACAATAAATCCAAGTATTCGCGGCTCCAAGTATTGATATGCCTGCTACGCAGGCAACAGTCTTTGTCGTTTGCAGATTCATGCAGAAAAATGTCTTAATTTTGTGGTCAAGCGTGGTTAAAATTCAGGGGTGCACAACGCAGGGCGAATGTGACCAACATGTCTCGCCGAGGTTCGTAAATGGCACGCTGCCGATTTGGTTGAAGTGAGGGGTGCACAACCTACGGCCTTCGATGAAAACTTATGCGGTTGTGAACATGTAATTTAAATTATAAGTTATGGCGGAGGTGCCTTAATAAAAACTCTTTATCTCTATGCAGATACTTAGTGGAAAGACAGCCAAGCAGACGTGTGAAAGCAGGCTCTAGGTTCAGTGTGTGGAAGCATAGCAGATGCAATGCAAAAAACAAAGTATCTTGAACTGACTAGCGGACGTAATTCATAAAAATTTCCGAAATGCTGCTGGCAATTGTGAAAAGGTTGTGCACCCTTGGTTTAGGTAAAAAGGAATTTTTCTTCTTGGGTAATCCACAAACCAAAATAATTTGCCTCAATGTCGTGATAATTTGAAGCAGCAAGTGAATTCACACGTAGATAACCGCTGTCGGAAACTATCGCAGCAAAGCAACTTACTGTCTGATTTGGCATATTTTTTGACCACAAGAAAGCTCGTTTAATTGGTCAGGAATTATTTGAACATGGTATAGCCCAGGACTAAATTTTATAAAAAAAACTGTGGCACGCATCCCTGTTCCAGTTGAACACCCTTGTTAAAAAAGGCAAGGCTTGGACTGTTATGACATTGGGTATACTATTAGTTAGCTGATTGAATCCAAGTGAACAATAGGCTACAATAGGGCAATGACCTGCGTAAATTTTTTGTTTTTCATTTGAAAATGAATGACCTCCGAGTTAGGTGATTTGCTTACCTAGACAGTATTTGTTTTATTTACACTTTTTTCTGTTGATCTTCGCACGCAAGTTTTGTGCATCACAATTGTTTCCGCCATACGTATCATCTGTTCAGATATCTTATGAATATGCTTGAAAAGAACGAATGTTTAAAACGGCAAGAATAAAATATTACAAAAAGGCTGTCTTTTAAAAAAATTAATTAATTCCCACAATGTGCGGCCTCCGGGTTGGTCTGCCGTTAGCACAATAATTTTACAGATTAACGTTGGGGTTCACTAGCTTTGTTTTTTCGTGCGACTATCTGAGCTGTGAAGTCAGTACTGCTGAACAAGATGCATTACTAAAGTACACCGTTTGCGTCGTTTGGCTGTGTTCAAAGGACACTGTGCCAATAAAACTTGTTTGGTCAATTATTTCTAATTGTTTAACCTAACACTCTTACTTTTTACTCTAATTATGAAACTGAGGTAGTTTGGGGGGCATTTTGGAGTGGAATACCATAGAGCCTCCTTTCATCTAAATTCCTGCCTTGTGTATGCAGCACCAGTTTGCACAGAGTTAAATTCAGGAAAAAGTTTAACCGAACGAGTAGTTTTGCTACGAAAGATTAAACTGTTAGTTAAAGTGAAGTGACCGCTCAAAAGCAAAATTCCTTTACTCTTTTAGAATGCTACTTGCGTTTTTTAAAGTTACATATGCTTTGAAATACTCACTAGGTTTTCAAAAGAAATTTCTTCGCAAGTTTAATTTACAGCACTTCAACATTTACTATCCGGATGGCTTGATGCATGGTTGCATTTGAGTTTATAGTTGTCACAAAAAATCTGCTTTAAGTAATATGTTTTATACGCGCCTGATGAATGAATCTAACATTAGCTGAAAATAAAATGCAGAATAGGTCATGCGATGATAAAAATCTGAAACGTCAACCTCTACATGGCGGAAGAGCGCAATGCCCTTACTAGAACTTGATCACGTCTGTCGCGACGCTATGGCGATTGTAATTTGCACGTGAATTTTTCTACTCCAAACCCAGGGCTATTTAGGAGTTCTAGATATCCCTGTCCAAATCTTAGACGAGGTTGAATAAGTGGCTCAGATTTATTCGTTAACGTGCGGGAACCTAAAAGCATAAAGTTGTAGTCGTTCACGCAGTGTGTAACTCCAACAGGTCCTGTATTTTGACATCTTATAAAAAGTGATAGTAAGCAGGTGTCTGCCCTGCTTAATCAACAGTGCCACTTCCACTACCTGGGGGCAGTTTGCACAGATAGTCAAGCCAAACAACTCGGTCAAAAACTGAAGCATTTCACCACAACTGGAAAGACCGCTGCAGAAATCCAACAGCAAATAGCGCTTTTCTTACGTTGACGAGCACCATACCACTACATTATTGATATCGCATGTGCAACTGCGGCAGTGCTGTGACATTTGCATCGTAGATTGGCTTGGAGTTCACCTTGTCTTTATGAGTACATTTTACGTTGCGGTTGCAATTCCAGGAACAGTCAAAAGCGTGCGATAAATTATCTCGTAGAAACGAATTTTTTCTTTGCTGCAGTCTAAANGTGCGGATTTGGTTGAAACTCAAGCAAGTACCACTCCTTTGAGTTTATTGAACGACTTTGTGAAAGTTTTCACCTCTGCAGCCTTCGATTGTTTTCACGCATTTAAACAATCTTTCAGATGTGACAGAAAATGACACAAAATGTGAAAAAAAAATTTTGTTGTTTACAAACAAGAACGCGAACATCAACAAACAGGGTAAATCTTTTCATGGGTATTTTCATTGGTGGGGAATCGACGACAATCGGTCCATGAACCACATAATTTTGATTAATAATCTGGAGTATTTGTGGAAAAGTTTTTCTAATTTGTCAAAGCTATCAAGTAGATTATTAAGTCTTCTAAAAGACCTCAGCTAAAGCAGTCAAATTTTTGTCTGTCAATCGTAAAATTTAAAGCCAACTTCATCTCTATGACGACATAACCAAACAGTGATAGGAAACTGCTGGCAGAAGAAACGTTCTGCACACAACCAGATGGTTCCAGTTTGACTATTGTTTCAGCAGACGCATAAGAAAACTTGATTACCAATAGTCAGGGCCATTAACAATAGGCAGAACTAATGAGAGTAATTACGCTTGCCACAAAATTTTTCCCTTGGCCTAGGTTGTGTATCTCCGCGAACGAATTCTTTTGCAACGTATTATATTTGAATGGCAAATCGTGTACTCTTGCGAAACACTTGACTGAACAAAAATTGCCGGGTGCTTTCCAAAAAAGTATTTGTATTAAATTCAGAAACTAATAGCATTTACCGTTGCCTCGCTAGTTGCTGAAGTGACAAAGAAAAACAAAAAACTAACGACTGCCGAGTCGTTTAGCTATGCCCTGTGACCAGTGGCGTGGTCAGCTCAAAAATTTGGGGTGGAAAAATGTTGGGGGTGTCAAAATGTTTGATTTTAGGCGAATAACACTACAGTATTTTATTGGGAAAAACGCCTCTCAAAGCACAAAATGACTATAAGTTCTAAAAATTTGGGGAGGACATGGCCCCTTTGCTCCCCCCTGGGTACGTCTATGCCTGCGACTATTCTGTTATCATCTGCACTTCGTTTTTTATCTAAGATGAACAAAATCAACATTTTTGCCATTTTTACTTGACGTCACACTCAGAAAGGCGGCCACCTACTGAGGGACACCACTTCTTTATCATACTTTACTTTTTTCATCAATAGCGTGACAGAAAAACAAGCAAAACACGCGACCAACAACAGTAACATCATTCGTTTCAGATCTGCTGCAGCAGAACAGGCTTGTGAACAATATCGCCTAGAACAGAAAGCGAATGTAAAAGGTTTGCATCAGCCGAATTTAAAGAAAAGGTATCGACGCAACTTTTCAATTGTTAGTAACAATTTTTGCCCACCGCCAGACACACATATGTGAGGAACGCAAATGGGGGATGACAATCAAGCTACTTTCCTTCTGTTGTAAGATGGAGGGCAGGGTTGGAAACGGCAGCGAGTCTTTCTCAATCGTTTTACCGAGTGTGATAAAACACGCCCACAGTCATGCTTTAATTAAGCGCAAACATGACTGGCAAACAACAAGCGCGCGGGAAAGCGGCCACCGTCGCGCTCCCACTTTGACTTGGCCTACCACGCCCACGAGTCTTGGATTCCAGCGTGACGCCTTCAAACTACGAAACAGCAAACAACAAAATCTAGATAAATGGCTGCAATCAACGAAGGTACACAGAAGATTCAACGGAATCCCTTCAAGTCGACGAACTGTCATCGCGGATGGAAATTTTTCTCTACTTCTTTTTGTTGGGAATTTCCATCTCAGCCTTTGGCAAGTTCTGCAGCTGGCAAAGGCTGTTGAAACCATACGCCTATTAACAGCAGATGTTAGAAAGATGCTCATTTCCTGTAAAACTATGGCACTAGCAACAAATTCGAGTTTATCTTGCTCGTTTGTATTGTGCTTGTAAAAGCAGCCACTCACTGTAATTTCGGTCTCTCTTGGCTTCATGAAGGAAAACACAGTTTTTAACGCTCGTCATGCATCAGCAACTCAACACTCATGCAGATCTTCATAACGTCCTTCTTAAAAAAAACAGTAACAATTTAACCAGATGAGATTTTTCGCCAAGTATTTCACCAAGTATGCTTTCGTTTTAGTGGGTATTTTTTATCACAGAATAAATCAGTAATAAGCAGGACCAGCGGCAAACTAAAACAGATAATTTCTTGTAAGGATGGTCTGCAGTGTAGATGCGGCATTGCATCGCCATTGTTCTTGCTGCGATCACAAGCAGCCTGCATAAAATTTCTTTGCCGAAATATTTCTTTCCCATCATTCGTTTCTCTTAAAATGAATCATTGTCCATGAAATCTGAGTTTCACTTACTAGAAAAGCAAAATAAGTTTGAAACCCTGTAATATTCATTCTAGTTGGGCTACATCTAGAAACTTTCGTGAACAGCTGCGCCACTCGCAATGATGCAATCGAGACCGTGTTTTGGGAAACTGAGACGTGGTTGAAACGTCAAGACCGAATCTTTGTTAAAAAACTGCTACCGAGAACCTATGAATGTTCAAGAGCGAGACTCGAGACGAAGAAACTTGTCCGTTTCGCCAAATTTTTTAAAGTTCTCCAAAAAGGATCGCTGACATTTTTCGCGCTTTAAAGTTGTCAAAATTTCAAGCCTCAATTAGGCTGTTTACATGGCACATTTCATTGTGGCCTAATTGTGGCTTTTGGTCGATTGTGGCTTTTATTTTCCGAGCCACGCATAAGAGTGTGGCTTTCTTGAGAAGTTGATGCGCAGCTGATAACTGAAGATTTGCCATGTAAGCGCTACCAGCGATACAGCAACTATAAATAAATTGGCTCATCCATCAGCCAGCCAACGCCCTGTCGAATTATTATAGCTACGATGAGATATATGTGTTGCGCAACAAAACCCAGCGCCTTTCTCAACAATTTACATGCTGTAATAGGCCTACCCTTAAAAGGAAAAATTTATAATTGCTGGACAATACCCGGAAACGTCATGCTTTGAAACAGGCTTTCCAGTATGAACTGGACTCTACTTTGTAGTTTATAACCTCTCAACAGTTGTTGTGGCTTATTTTGAATGATATCTGACATTTTCCATGACAATCCAGTTTGTTTCATTAAGGGCCTTCTCAGGGTTTTTTTAAGGTGTTTTAGGGACCCGATTCGGGTCCCTAGAATTAGAGAAAATTATCATCGGGTCCTTAGAATCAGAGAAAATCGAGTCCCTAGAATCAGAGAAATCTGGTCCCTACAGGTCCACACCGGGTACCTAACATTTTCCTTGAAAAAACCCTGGGCTTTCTCGAAATGTTGTTTCATGGTTTTCTACTATAACACGAATTTGTACTTTTTCTGGCACCAATTCACTCGTTCGAAAAATGCGGTAAGCCCTAGTTTCGCCTATTTATGATACCAATTCCTCTGTCAATTTACTTTTATGGATTTCGTTGAAAACTACACCTTTTCTTGCGCGTTTGGAGCGGGGCCCGTAAGCTTACCTTTGAAAAGCTGATTCATTTAGCGTTTGTTCGTACCGTGCAATTGTGATGCTGTGCAATTGTGAAGAAACTGGAGACAAAAAGGATCACTGCGCCAATGCGAGAAAGTGCATGGAAAAATTGCAAGATAGTAATGTTTTTGCTTTTTCACTAGCGATCTACCACTCATTAACCAACGTAGAAAAAGTTTGAGATGAATATCAAACAACTCGCGTGATAAGACCGGTAAGTTTTGCATTCAAGCCGTATGAGATTGTTTCCAAAAAATGTTGTTACCAAAACGTCGATTTTTGTGATATTTACACGAAAATAAAGTTTTTTAGCTAAGAAAGGCAGGGAATACCAACAAAGCCTGAGTTCACAGCTAAATCTTCTTTTCGTTTTCAACAATTGGTTTCATTTTGATTAGTTCGTTCAAAACGAAAGAACTGTTTGATAGAAGCACCTGCCTTTCGCAAACAACTTGCTGCAGTTTTTAAAATAACGCCTTCCTGCAAAAATCTGCAGTTGCCAATAAACGTGAATTTCGATTAGTTCCTACTTTCTGTTGTAACGGAAAAGTGTCCAGCATGTTTTAAGGAAACCATTACTTAATGAACGCAATATTATAACACTGCGTCCTCAAGAATCAAGGTACCTTGAATACGTAACCCTGTTGACATCAAACTCTAGATCAGTGTTTTTCAGTCTTTTTCATCCAGCGACTCATTTTACAACCCAATTTAACCTAACAACCCCATCCGAAAACTTCCAGTCAGACGTGTGTAATGCTGTTGTTTTGCACAACAGAAATCACAATGACTAAAAAATAACTTAACATATCACTATACTGAACAAAGACTCGTTTAATTCATGCACATGGCAGCGGCAGTGCGGTGGTGTGCAGAGGGGAGGGCGAATGGGGCGACGGCCCCGAGCATCCAAACAGTGAAATTACAAAATTAAAATGCTGTAACTAGATCATTTTTTCTATTGTAAGTAAGGTAACTAACACGTGCTTCATGGATTTAATTTTTCGAAATTTTTTTTTTTGTCAACGATATTTTTTACGTATTCAAATGCCAGTAATTCTCACATTCTTATATACCAAGGACCTGCACTCTATCTGAGCGGCGCAAACCTAATCAAACTGGCAGTGACGTGACTTTGTCCAGATCGTGCAATCAAGGGATATCACAAAAAAGGATTGGATGATAATTATCGACGTTTAATTGATTTTCTGAGCCAGATGTCAAGACTGTCCTATTTCAACTTGCTGGACTTGGCTGACTTTTGATGCATCACTAGTTCCCTATTTCGCTTTTTTGATGTGGAACCCTGGGTGTGTGCTAATACAGTCGCACACCTGTGCTTGCAATATGTGTATCATTTCGAGCTTCGTCATTAATTGGCACTCCAGGCGGATTGATCATAACGGCTCACACAAGCCCTTATCTCTTCTGTCTCCCAGTAATTATACATACAAAAGCCCAGAACCGTCAGAAAATCATCTGTAGGTGGTGTTTAAGCTTGTGCAGGGGGGCTTGACATTCTGAAAATTTGATAAAAATCACTGATATTTAGCATTTTATATTTCAATTTGGGTGGCTTGGAACTTTGTTCGGAGGGGTAAGCCCACAAAGACCTTCCCGTGGCGACAAGACTGTAACAGCCACATAATAAAAAAGAATTTTTCTGCGTACTTTATGCGCATTCTCATTTCTTGTGTAGTTTAGCAAGTTTCCAGCTGTCAGCCATGGGTGTCCGCCATCCCAGTCGCACACCTTTTCTAGTCGACGAGACATTCGCGCAGCCCTATGCTTTTGCAGTTGCGAACTGCACTGACGTACGTCACTGAGTGTTCTACTCCACGCGTTGCCGGATATTTTGGCAGTTATGAACCCCTCTGTCTTAGCGTTGAGTGCTGTATTTTGCTTCGGTCTCTTAACTTGGAGCGCTGGTAATTTAGGTTCATTACCGTGACACATTGTACAACAACGAGTAAGGAAAGTGCGTGTAGAATAACATGCATATTGCGTCAACAAACTTCACTAAAACGTTGGTTTGCAAACGTAAATATGACGTCATATTGTGACTTCACATACAGCGTATATCCAGCAACAATGACCACCATACGCCACTGCGTAATACTAGGATTTGGTAGGGGGACATACAATCAAGCAGTCGCTCCTGGCATCATCAGACTCTGCAAGTCACTATATCAGTGACAAAGACCCGTGCCGTGTGCAAATCACTCCACAGCACAACTCATTGAAAACTAGAATAACTCTCAAGTTCGCTACCGCGTTCAGATATCTAATTTACAAACACAGCACATGCTACAGCACAAAGTCATTCGTGCGTTGCCAAGCGCAACAGTGCTGTCATGGCCATAATCACACTCAAATCTTTATAATGATCATAATCACACATAAAACAATTTCGAATGAAAAAGTAGGCGATTATTTTTTCCAGGTGATCCTATTATTTTGGCTACAACAAAAAGTGGTTCCATATACGAAATATAAAATATAGAAGAAATTATGAATAATTTTATCAGAAAATCTCGCAACCCCTAGAAAAAAGGCAAACGACCCCAACGGGGGACCCCCAGGTTGGAAACCACTGCTCTAGATCATATGCGTAGCCAGGGGTGACAAAGGGGCCATGCCCCTGAAATTTCTAGCATGTCTTGTCGTTTTGTACTTCGAGAGGCGGTATACCAAATACTGTTGCTCGCTAAGTCAAAATATTTGGTCCCTCCCAATATTTTGGGCTGGCTACGCCACTGCTTTAGATAGGAGGGCTGGACAAAGTTTACTCACAAGTTCAGCAGTTTCAGCTTATATCATATTCTTTCAAACAAACTGCCTGATTTTAAGTCGATTGTGTTAAAATGCTTTTGTTATTCCTGGACCTGCTGTTTTTATCACAAGCCGAGCTACGAAACAACCCAGTCAAATCAATCAGTCAACAGGTCAAGTCAATGCAGTTTAGTTCTGAATTGAGAGTATGGCATTACATGCAGTCTTGTGTTAGTAGTCACGATGGTACAAAGTTAGTAAAAGTTACTTTTTATTGGATTTATCTTTTAAAAACTTGCCCAGCGTTGAGTGTTGCAAATAAATATATTAAAATCCCTTATACCTCCGGTTTCGAGGAAGTTGATGTGCGGCTTCTTTCATCTCGTCTGCCATGATAAATTAACTGAATACCATGCCATAACTACTTAGAGAATGCCCCTTATTCCCATCAATTCTTTGGGTTTGATTAATGTGAACATTTCTTTTAAACTTTTGCAAAACTATATCCAGCCTTTCGAGACTGCAGTTTTAAAGCCGGCAATTGCGCAAGGGGTTCATATTCCTTTGCTGAAAGACCGAAAAGGCGGTTATGCCACCGGCAGCATGCCAGAAGTATCTCGCAAACACAAAACGCGGTTGCCGAGCATTGCGCTATTAGCATTTGTGTATTTAATATAACTTATTAACCCAGACAACATCGCTGTCAGCTTGATGACAAGATTTATCGTAGGGTATACGAAAAACAGAGAAAGCCTTTCCCAACGCCAAACGATACATGCCAGTGCAAACAAACCAACGACACGCTGATAATAATTTAAGGCACGGCGCTGGTTTGATCCTGCGTCAATATATTGGGCGGGTAGAGCGAAGATATCCAAAACAGAAGCCTTGCTTGCTCAGAAGAGATGACCTGACATTTTCTGACAAGAGAAAACTTTCCTTAGAAATTATATATGACGTGGGCGAAGTTCAATGTTAGTCAGTGACGCCGAAGAGTACAGGGAGCGCAGTTTTAGGGGTAAACGGTAATATGTTGTAGTCCTCGACGGCAAGTGCATTGGAATCGCGCTTACCTTTTTGGCATTGTTTCATCACTCACTTGCACATCTGAGAGACATCCATCGTCAACTTTCCCCCTGGATAAGGAAAGAGAAGTCGAATCTTGGATCTTTCTATTTCTGCAAGGGTCGAGGCAACGTTGCTATCGTTATTAGTCTTGATTTAAGCCGTTCACAAGTAAGTTTGTCAGAGAGTTTGGCCGTTGTCGATGTACCGCTTCTTTTTAATTCTTCCACACAAACTCCCACCACGAAGAAAAAAGCATTTAATATTGCAATTTGGTGTTAGTTTTATGGTTTTGCCGAACTCGATTGAAGCTGAAATGTTCAGAAAAATAATGGAAGCATTACCGATGCTTGCGGAGTGAGTGAAAGACGGACATTTTGTTGTTAGAAATTCTGAATAGTGGGCTTTGATGGCAAGATGCAGTAACACATTTTTTCACGAAGTGTGTGCACTGGTGTCTACACTTTCGCCACAATTTTATTAAATAGCTTCTTCCTTATTGTTGATGAAAACGTGTTTATTTAGCAAAATATGAATCAACAGAACAGTGTTCAACAATGGTTATTGTCATTTTGGCACAAAACATGCTTGCTATTATGGTTCAAGGGTATGTTCTAGCTAAGCATTTCCAAGATATCCGCTCCTGATAATATTGTGTATTTTACAGACAAAACCGCTACCGGGATAGAAACAGCGTCTTCAGCATCAAGCCAAATATGTCTCTCCGCTGTGACGCCTCTTGGCGTTTGTCTTGCTTTGCACTTCATGCTTCTTTTAGTTCACAGCATAAGAAGTGTTCTAGAACTGGTATAGGTGCAAAATCTGTATCAAAAGAATGTTACTGTCAACGTTTGCAAAAACTGGAAAAAACAAAACAACATTTGCAGTGTTTTTTACCAATTTTTTAATAGGAAACTATAGACCTTTACCTGAGCTTTGCGCAAATTGCAAAGTCTAATATTAAGATCCTGGTTCTCATCCGTATATGAGCATAAGAAGCATCGATATTGATGCTTTTCCTAAACGATAGAAAGTTTGCAAACCCAATTCATTAAACGATTGGATTATAAAAATGATAAAAGCTAACTTGAATCTTTGTTTTGCAGCGCTTACGAGGAAAAGGCTTCTTCTGCAGCAAAAGTCATGTTGGTTTGGGCAATATCACGATGTGCTGTTGTTTTCTTCAACAATTCATCATGATATGCACAACCCGACTTGAGTTATCGTCAGGGATGAAGTTCACTGTTAGTGATTCTACATAAATGAGAGTTTGGCCTTTCCTTAGATCATTTTGTCTGTCCAAGAACAAAGTCGAATATTTTACTGCTGGGGAATTGGTTCTAGATTTGACTTGAATACAGACCAGAACCGTTGCCAGAAAGTCGTCAATAGGGAGGTTTTACGTTTGTCCGGGGTTGCTTTACGTTCGTGCAGGGGGGGCTTGACATTCAAATTTGACAAAAAATCTACTATTTTGTAGTGTTTCATATTTCAATGTGGGGGACTTGGAGCTTTGTTTGGGGGGCTAAGCCCACCAAAGTCTCCCCGTTGCGACGGGACTGATACAGACCTTTTTCAAACGCAATTTCAAAGAGTCGCATGCCGTTGTTTCTTGTGTTGCAGAGGCTCGGTAGATTTGCTGCATGCAAAAACGTGGTATTGTTTTTAATTTGATTGATCAATGAATTATTGCTTGGTTTTCTTTGCAGACGTTTCTATTTTTTAAGCGCAAGAATCACTCAGCTCGTTTTTGGGTTCTTTGTTACACATGTATTGGGCCTTTATTACACATGTATCAATCACTGACTGGTGTTTGCCACCTGCCAAACCTCTACAAATAACCAAAAAGTGTGTTTAGCTAAACCAGCCGTGATCATGAGGCCGCTATTCGTGGTTACTGTACAGTGAGCTACGTCGAATGCAGACGGTATGAACTTAACCTGGTTTCAGCATGGCCTTACTTTGCTTCTGATACCAAGACAACAAAACCTAAAGAAATAATAATACCAACGCCACAGGAAACCGCTGATAAGAGCGCCGGGTCTATATTGGGTTGTCGACCTTGCTATTGAGCAGCAGGCACAGAAGAGCCTTGTAGAAAAAATAATATAATGAAAAGCTTTGCAGAAAAAAGATAGAAAAACAAAAATTCTGCCGAAAAAAAAGAAATGCATTGAAGAAAAAAGAAAAATGGTCATCGTCTTGTTTTTTAACGACACTAATGGCTTGCTCAAGCCAAGACAAAAATATTTTACAACTTAAAAGCGGTTATTTGAAGAGCCAGTACTTATTCAATGTAGACCTGGTTACTTCCACTCTCGTTCTGTTTGACAAGAAGTTTCTGAAACATATATTCAAGGATATGAGCCCATATTTTCACTGCGTTTGATTTTGTAATGCGGCTTGAACTTATTTCAGAAGCTAAGCAGTTCTCACAGAAAAAGTTTATTTAAGAAGTTTACAGCTTTAAAATGTTGCTGAAGCCAAGTTTTATAAACAATAAATCCTTCGACGTATAAAACAAACTTGCTAATGTTTTCAACATGAAACCCTTGAAAACACATTCACTGCTGCACCACTTTCCTCATGTTTAATTTTTGGGCTATTTGTACGTTACAAAATTTTGCAATCTAGAGGCTCAAGTTACCTCAAAACCGGAAAGTTAATGTTTTTTTATAATATTCAGCCCCACAATTTCCTTTGTGAGTCTTTTCAGTCCTAATTTTTAGCCACTTTCGGCGAAATATGTTTCTCGTTCATGATTTTTGCTGGAGATACATACCGGTAATATTTTTCGTGCAAACTTATTTGCATCAAACGCACTTTATTAGACGCCCAACTTCGTGTCGTACCTGACTCGAGCGAATATTCGAATCGTTCGCGCGCCAGTTACTGCTCTGTGGCTATAACGCGGTCTTGCGTTTTACGAAAAGAACGCAATGTGGCGTTCAGTTTGTATTATAACCTATTTCACTCCGTCGAAGTACGTGGATTGAAATGTCTGCAACGTTAAAGCATCGTGTATCGCCATTAAAACCAACGGTTAAGCAGTGGGTAACAGAAATCTCCAGTCTTCACAAGGCCATCCATGCTTTTCAACCCTTTTATTTACTGTTGTTTTGCTGTGCTTAACCGCATAAATTAAAGCAACGTTTATAGAAAGCGTATATATGTATTACAAACGTTTGCGACAAGCACTTGTTTCAGTTGCAATAAAAGTACTAGAATGCAGCCGAGCGTTGTATGTATCTATCTATTTATCCAGCATCGCAAATGCTTGCAGGTAGATTATTATTTTACCCATATTTGGTTTTCCTTACCAAGGTCAGTTAATCTGCCCATCCACATGTTAACATTTCATGCTTTAAGTAGTGGTCAAAAAATTTCCTACACATTCTTTTTCTAGAAGTATTTCGATTGAATTATTTTGTGACTTTCTTATTTAATTGAAAAGACTTTCCGTAAATTGGCGTCGGGTGCATCGCAACATTTGCCTGATGAGATTATTTCAACTATCAAAAAAGACGCGAGCGAAAATATTTCTCAAAATTTCGCCAAAAGTTCTTCACGACAAAACGAAGGAAATTTTTACCGCCCGGGCTGATACGGTTGCTGACACAAATGTCGCCCTGAAGCGCAATAAGAAGGTTCTAGAAGCACTGTTCAAGAATAGATGACTAGGGTTCGAGGCAAACATAACTCTGGGATGCTAAAACAAAGGGTAAGCATTTAGCAAGATCACGTATTTACTGGCAAAGGGTAGGCAAACAGAAACAGCCGCTCAACGTCCGATAAGGCTGACATGGGCAAACACCGTAAACGGCCAGTTTAATGAGAACGAGGGCGTTCGACGAGGTGAGCTGTGCGCTGGACGCCGACTTGGGCACGCGAATGTGCGAGAGTAGGCAGAAACTCTGTAGGAAACGTGACAAAAATTTTCCGGAGCTTGTTCTGCCAACATCAGATCCGCGTTGCTCTCAAACGACGTAGACATCGTCATGGTTATCGACAGGTAACGACAGAAGAGGTACAGCATCTTGGTTTGCGCTGAAATCAACTGGCCATCTTCGTTTCACACAAGTGTATTTAAATTGACAAGTGCTTTTTAGATTAATACAGGCGTCTCCAAAGTACGTCCCGCGGGCCAAATGCGGCCCACGAAATTATTCCATCCGTCCCGCAAGCCATATTGTCAATAATGAACAATTTACGAAAAATTTGCTTGATTTGGTAGATTAGGTAGAATGTACAGTAACATATCGCGAAAAAATGACATAACGTGAAATGCTCGGCCCTTGAGCTGCTGTGTAATAATAGCTTATGTGACCCTCAGACAAAAGAGTTTGGAGACCTCTGGATTAAAAGAATGTACGGTACTTAGCAAGTTTACAAGGTTCTCAGGAGCCTCATGACCTTCTTTTTACTTTTAATCTAATGTCTAACCCATCTTTGATTCTAACGCCAACAGTACAAATTATTGAAAACAAAATCTGAATAGGAAAGTATGATGTTTTCGGTATTAACCCAGTCTACCAACACACAGGCTTGAAGATCGATATCTTATAGTTGGGCGAGGCCTAGATGACCCATGCTGCAATTCTTATAATCATATTTTACGCTCTTCCTGCAGAAGAGAGCCACATAAGCTATTAGAGTTAACTTAACTCTCTTCTGCGGAACAGTGCTGTTCATCAAGCAGGCTGCAACCCCTTTCACAAATACATCCCTACTTATGTATTAAATTCCCAATAATTAGACCATGATAGAAAATTATGGAACTGCCGAGGGGTGCCCGACATTACAAGAAAGAAACCTGTTTAATAACAGGATTTTTTGGGTGTCGCAGCGCTTCAACATTAATTTGCATGAAATTGTCTAATGCTTGCGCTAATAAACCCAACTCAACTCTTGAGTCTATGAAGAAAATTCCGGCCGAACCAAGAAGTATTGTTGCGTTATAATTAGTTTCTAACATGCTCGCATTTTGTCAATACGATCTGTAAATTCTTCTCTCCTGTTTCTTTTGTGACTCTTTCAGCAATTAGTAAAGTTTCTATCGGCTTCCATTCCTCAGCTGCAATAGATACATGCAACGCTTTGTGTACCGTCGAAACGAAAATCGATGCTACGTCAAATTGGGTATGATAGGTTCAGCTTATTGGTATTGGGATGAGGCGGCAGTGAAAGCAGTTTAAAAATTTTGTCGTTCATCAATCTACATCCGTTTGTCGCTAAGAACAAACGCATTGACAAGTATATTAATAACTTTGGCCTGATTGAAAGACCATTTAGATTTTCCACCGGATACTTGCTGTGCAAACTGGACTTGTCAAGAAACGTGTTTTGAAGTTAAACGCTGCAATTACTTCACAGTTGTTTTTAGCAGCTAGAACACGTCCTTGAAACAGTCAACGTAAGAACTCATTCTGCAGCTACAAAGCTGAAGCAAATCCATCTGCTCTACTTGAAAAGAAAGGTTTTGCAACTCGTTTTAACCCCACAGAAACTAACATGTAAAATATGGGGTTGGCGTAATAATACGTCACACTCTTTCTGTAGTACCTGGAGTAATCGAAAGATAGCAAGCCGGTTTCAGCATGTACATTTTGTGCAAATTAAACAAGATTTTTTTGTCCGACTCCGACAATTCAATTGATTCATTTTTACACCGCACTCCTAAGTTAGGAATTCCTGTTGAAATTGTATGATTTCTTTTGAAACTGTCATTAAAACAGAGAATTCTTGCTGTGTACCCTGATTTCCATTGACTGCTGATTGCTACAAAGTTGTTTACGGAAGGAATCGTGAATTTTGGAAAGGTCGGACATTTTACCTCCGACTTCGCAAACCTGACCTACAGAACAAGCTTTGGCTGTCAGTCCATATCTAATAAAACCTGTATCTAACAATCAGCTTCGAAAAAACGTTTCTCAATAATACATTAGACTTTAGGGAAATCTCACCCGCCCGATAGTGGAGACGCCCGCTTTCTGCCTCAGGGCATTCCAACGAGGCCCCTGACCACCAACGAGGCCCCTGAGCCCAACGAGGCCCCTGAGCTCCCTGACCGCGTGCAGTTCGCCGTGGACGGATTTCCGAAACTTATCTAGTCGTGAAAGAGTTTAGACGCAACCAAGCTTTGAAGCTCGTAAGATGAATCATATTATACGTTTCGGGAACGCGCCACTAAATAAGGTGCGTCTCGTTGTGTAAGGTTTTTGTTGAGTTGTGAAACACTTGCGTGAAGGCTCTTTTGTTGTGTAATAAACATAGTTTTATTCTTTTTTCAGAGTTTAAACCGTTTACAAAAAGACAAACGTTTCGGTACCACAACACGCAAGGCTTTCTAGACTACGTTTCAAAACTAGAATGCGTGAAAATGACAAATGTACAGCGACTGAAAACAACGAAAAAGAAGAAGAGTACAAAAAATAAAAATAGTTCGCACCGTTTCCATGCCAACATGCACCGAAACATAAGAAACGGCCTGAAATGAGAACAGAGTCTCGCACTTACCTCATCAAAGCACCAAAGCGTCACGACGATCACGTAAGCACCACCAGCAACGTAACAACAAAATACCAGCTGACGTAATTGAGCTAGCAGACGTAATCAGAGACGCGTCATACGTCAACGAAAAGTAGCGCAGGATGAGCTGATCAAAATGAGGATGTAGAAATGTAACACTTCTCTCAGTTATATCTTATCGCTGTGGTTACTGCATGCAATCTTGAGCTAGCTACTTTCAATTGAAAAAAGCAGCAATTTCTTTAAATTTCAGTTTGAACAACAACAAACATCGAAAAAGTTTCGTGGTTCATCAGTTTTTTGGGGTTTCGCAGTTTTGAAAAAAACGGGCGACGGAGAAGAAGGAAACCGCGTGTATCCAAGATACGCTGCGGTCAGCAAGCGGCTGCAGAATGAACATCACTTTCACTTAAACCCGACGACAGTCACTTGAGAATTTTAGCAAAAAAAACGAAACTAGTGCAGACGATTGAAAGATGACAGCGTTAAGCTGCGACTGACATTTCATCGCAAAATTCTTAGCACAGAGCGGCGGCGGCTAAAACATGGTGTTGACAGTGTTCGGTAAAAATTCTAAAAAATCACTGATGGGAGTGCAACAAAAAAAAATACTTCCATTTCGGCGGCTTCCACGACACGATTCATCGTCAAAATCACAGAGCTGTATAGGAAACATGATCGCATGGTGATTTCGCGCGCACGAGACGAAAATTTGTAATCGCAAAATACGCCCGCGCTGTTGAAACATACTCTTGCGACGCGAAGCACTTTGCGATGTCGCAACCGATGGGGGGTTTATCTCGGCAGGGAAACGCGACAAGTAACATACTGACTGACTGGCGAGGCGAAAAATGACTCAGATAAAATGTCATGAAATAGGAATACGCGTGTCGCGCAAAGTCACGCATGAGAGAACAAGGTTCTACGTCAGCGATGAGGATCACGTGATCTTGTTAAAAAATAATGTTTTTTCTGGAAAAACTGTAAGGAGAATGTTCAAATTAAAGAAAAGCAACGCACTTCTGTAAACGTCGAGTCAACACGAAGCGTATAATTGTCCCGGGAAACACTGCTGTACGAAAGCGCACAGACGAACTAGTACGTTTTATTGAAATAATACCCTTTTTCTTTGCAGCAGATCTCTGAGTAGCTTTTTTTCACTGCATAGGAGAACGCTGAACGCTAAGTATCAAGCAAGCAGGTTCCACGACGAGGGGTTCGTGAGGAGAGGGGGGGCAGAGCTTGAAGTCCAACGAACGGCCAGGCGGAAATGACGCTATAATCAGATTTCCACAATTGTCAGTTTCGATCGCTGTCTTTTTGGTAGTTGTCAAAGAAACAACTTGGCTTGGTCGGTGGATGGGGGCCAATGGGACCGCGCTCCCAGTGGGGTCCCGAACAGCGTTTGGCGAGGCAGCGTGCTTCCAACAGCGACGGCAGGTCGCGCGTCATCAAAACGTCGTTTCTGCGCTGCGTCTGAAGAGGAGGAAAACACACTCAGGCGGAAAATAAACGAGATTCAAAAGCGACGTTTGAAAACTCGGCACACGCTTTGTTGTCAGGTTAGCAGGAGGAAGTTGAACGTCAATGTCGAGAATCACGTGAGCTTTATAATAAATACTACGGCCAAAGCAAACGATACAACTGACATCTTGCAAACGTTTCGATAACAACTGTTATCATCTTCTGTGC
>JGI24021J15306_10000189_pt1 | contig 37180 bp, 20 predicted proteins | sample Ectturendosymbi1_FD_15306 | JGI IMG/M metagenome (IMG submission 15306)
AAACTAAATTATCCTATTTTACCCAAGGTTTGCAGTTGATATGCAACTGGTAAACAGCTGTTAAAGAACAAGAAAAACGAAAGGTGTAAAAGTATCAAAATTGTCAAATCAATGAAATGCGACTTTTCTCTACAGCTTTGACTGACGCAAAGCTTGCCAGATGGTAGCAACAGAAAGTCAACTTGCAAAAGGTCGATTCAAGTCATTTGAAACAAATCAGAAATTTTGGTTGGTCTCCACTTCGTATAATTCAGTTCTCGTAACTCTGCAAACAATGATGTTAACGGGATTGCTTTAGACGTAGTGCTTTCGATGATAGTACGTTGCCTAAGAAAAACAACTCAGCAATTTTCAATCGCCAAGAATAGAGCCGATGTCATTCATGAAGCGTTGGTTGATCTGTTTAAACGGTGGAAAAAAACATCAAGAATGGAGCCAAAACAAGAGCTCCTTTTCCTTTGCTATCGTTCGAATCAACAAAACTGGAAAATAGCAAAGTTATGGAATACAATCATAAAGGTTTAGTAACTGATGAAGCAGAAACTGCCAAATCCACCAATCGTATTTATTCGGACGTTTTGACGTACTAAATCGCACCAAATCTTTCATGACCTTATCAATCACATCAGTATTGAAACACAAAAAAACAAGTTCACAGTGCTTCAAAATTGTTAATGCATTGTTGGCCCTTTTCAAAACGTTACACAATCAGGTGGGAATTCTTATGAAAGCAAATGTTGTTTCAACATAGTATTTATAATAAAACTGGTAAATCACTGCTTTAACCAACATTTAACTGATTTGATCCACTGAACTTGGTCCAGCTGGAAATTGCTGCTAATTATGAACGTCAAACTATTAAAAAATCTATTATCCATGAAAATCCAGTAAATCCATCAAAATCTATCATATTTCCACTAGCGATGAAACGCGTTGCATGCGTTTTAGTGTTTTTTAGACACACAGTGACAGGTGCGTGTTTGGGGCGGAAACAATTCGGGTTGGGGCGGGCGCAGCTTGGAAGGGTGCGCGGGGTGAATGCCGGTTTAAAATCTGCGGATTAGACATTTGCGGGACGGGTACGGGTTAAACATTTGCGAGTGCGGGAGCGTTACCCGATTTCTCACATTCCTGCGGGTGCGGGACGGGTTTAAGTTGTGCGTGGCGGAAGCGGGCAAAAATTTTCAACACACGCAGGACTCCAGTGCGCACAAACTGCCAACAGAACACGCAGCTGTGACGTAAAAGTTGTCTGTGTTTACTTTTACTTGTCTGTGTTGCTCGCAAAGTATAACATTACAAAAGAATGACGCAGGTCCGAAGTAAATCACTTTCATTTCACACATTGCAAGTTGAAAAAACTCCAAAACATTTTCAGTTGAGCGTTTGATTACAGTGGAAAGGTTGGTTTATTTTGTATAGCTTATGTAGGAAATAAAATACTCAATTGCAACAAATTAATATTGCTTTTTGTGTAAATACATCTCACATTAATTTATTTACACGAAGTTTTTACAATACTAAACATTCCTAGGAAAGCTCGCGGACCGGATTGGAACCCTTCGCGAGTCGGATCTGACCCGCGGGGCGGACTTTGGGAACCGCTGATCTATACGAATACTTCTTCGTAATGCGTTTGCAAGCCTGATTTACGTTTACATGTCAAGGTGTTCGGTACAATCTACCAGAATGCGTAAGAAAGCAAACCCACCTCCTACTTAGCCGTCTCATGATTTCAGTGAAACATTCATCGTTGTAGTGAAATCGCTTTCCAAACACAACACTACATATATTGTTTGACACAGCGTTGCTTAAATGAGCCTGAGAAAAAAAAAGTCTTAATGTTTTGCTTGCTGTTCAAANATCTAGTTTGAACAGCAAGCAAAACATTAAGACTTTGTTTTTGANACAAGCATTCTTTACTTGAATATCAAACGGTTCTCCATCTTTTTTTTGGATGACTTNGTTCAAGTAATTCACTTCTTCCTGTACTTGTTCTTCCATACTTTTCTTACCCACGCCAAACCTTGTAGAAAAGGAAAGAACGTTCAACGGCGAATTTTGTTCTTTGTTAAACATGATCTTTGATAGCACACCCGAAAACCGCAATTAAGAGTATTTTGGATTTTTATTGTATAAATAAAATTTAATTTCACACGAACTTACCCACGCAAAGTCGATAAGCCAAATTTCCTCTGTGATTTCCACTTGGCGCCATAGTCAAGAAACACAAGACCATTACCTTTTGCAAACTGCTCAATAATATGAACTCTTGGCCGACCGGAAAATTGTTCTTTTTTCTTAACAAGAACCTGAAGACCATTGCGATAGTGCTTTCAAACTGTTACATCTTTGTAAAGCTGTCTTTTTCACAGCAACATGTTTCATCTGATAATTTAATGCATGCAATGAACTTTTAAGAATTGAAGTTTTTAGATTTCACTAAAAGTAGTCATCTGAATGTCTTGATAACGAACGCCAACACAAAACGAATAGTTTGGTAATTGTAGTATGCAAACGATTACAAAGAATATATTTTAATTTGTTTTATCTTCATAGAAANAACTTCATAGATTTTAAATTTGGATGCTCAAGAATCATTGCATAAAAATTTTGCATGATGTTTTAAGAACCATGACCGCTTAAAAGTTTACCTCTTGAATTGATTCAAAATCGTTCAGAACAACCAAGTCTTCCACTCCCATTCGCACCGTCATGACAGCGCCATACTTCTTGCTCCATTCCGCAAATGTCTTTTGTGAGTAATTTCCAAGCCATGGAACGTTTCCCAAAAGGGGTAAACCCCTCGGTCCAGGAGGGAAGTTCTTCGGTCTTCCATACCAGCGAAAGGCCAAAAAGAATGTCATCAAGCTTACAGTTATGGTCATGGGAGTGAACAGATTTTCAAAATCGAAAATCGTTTCTATATTCATGATTTTTTCTATTCTATGAAAAGATTCAACGAAAAATCGAGCGCAACGCTGCAACGAACAAAGCAGCCAANTAAGTTTTATTATGCGTTGACCTTTTGGGCGGTAATGCATCGTCAAACTATGTATGTAAAGACAGCTTACTAACAAAAGACTNGTGTATTTCTGAGTACTTTTTGCATTAGCGACGAGTACTAAAAGCAAATATCAAAATGCATGAACGACAAGTTGATGATGCAGAGGATATTTGCTTTTTGTCTAATTGTTGTTGAAAACATAAGTGAAAACTTTATTTAGTTTGCTATTAGCTACTTATGTGAAAGAAACGCCTCATTAGAGACGGCTCACCCCATGGTGCGTGGTTTAAAATTTAAATATCCGCAGCAAAGACAGATACAGGTAAAATGTCCTTTTCATCCCAGTTTCTATGTGTCTATGTGTCCGATCGGTACGCCGAAACAGCGATAGGCAGGTGGGGAAGTAAAAGAGTTAAGGGCCAATGGAAACTTACAAAAAAACAAATTTTTTTTACCAATATGCTTGTTTGTGTTCCGTAGCAATGTTGGCCATAAAAATAAAAACAAATATTATAAAAAAACATTTTGACTTTTTTGGGTGGACGAATAGCTGCAATAAATTTGCATCAATTTGATCTTGGTAAACCATGAAATTAGCTATGACACTGTTATTAACGCAAACCTCCGCCCCCGTTGCCCCTATTTGAAAGGGGAGGAGGCAGTGGAATGACTAGAGGTTTGAGCCATGGTAAAAACTTAACTGAAAAGGGGCTCATCAGTCAACACTCAGAACAAAGCTGATAAATGTTGGTAAATCCGGATGTGTTTAGCAACGCTAAAATCCTAAAGGTCAGGAAAATACTGGGTTAACCCAAAAAATAACAACGTATTGATAACCATAATAACACCAAAACCGAAATATAGGGTGGTGGGGGTTGGCGTTTTACATTTAGCTTGCCGGAGGGGTGCAATTTGACCCTTCTCTCACCATCAGTTACGCAACTGGTAATAAGGAGGCAATGCCTCCGTCTCATGCCCTCACTCTCCGGCGTCCCTGTGTGCCCGATGAACTTTATCAAGCCTGTGGATTTTGTGTGTACACTGGCAACGCAGAGGCTTGCAGCACATACGAAATCGTTTAGTCCACAGCAGGAGCATTTTGCTGATGCATCGGGAACTTCGCAAAGATTTCGTCGTCATCATTCTTCTGAGAATGTGCACTGCTGTGACTACACGTCACCCAGCAACCGCAAGTAGGATGAAGGGCGGTTAAGGTTTTGATGTCATGCTTCGCAAATTGAGTTACGGGTAGGTAGATAAGTTGATTTGATCACACGCAGCTAATATAAGAAGCTATATGTATTTTTGGTGCTGTCATGATAAAACGATTTCATTTTAGGATTCGATAAATTTCCACTATATGTCGGACCATAGTTTCAATAATTTCAGAATATATTATTGGTCGAAGAATTGGTCTTGAGATTTTGATGATTTCAAGGCTTTCACTCAGACACATTTACCTACAAGTCCGAAACAGGTATTTCTTCTCAACAAACAACATTCATGTCAGTTTTGGAAAAATATTTGGTCGTTAGTAACTGTACAAAACCTCTTGTAACATTGCTCTAAATTATGGGAAATCGAATCTCAATCTCATAATGGAATTTTGGACTTGGTCCTGCGCTTTCATCTTTGGCTTTCGTTAGGGTTTTAATTGTTAAAATCTCACATGCTCACAATTTTTATCAACTAAATGTTTATGTTGTCTAAGTTTTGACTTAGCAATAGACACATTACAACTCGCTGTCGATCTTGTTTCAGGACTTACAATCTCTATCGCCCCAGTGCTTATTTAAACCATACTGGCTTACTGTATCAAACTTTTGAATGATCTGCATGTAGCTTCTATATAGCGAGCCACACTTTTTTATACTTTTAGGAGGTGCTTGTATAAGCTCAACAGCTCAACATTTTTCAGTAATAATTTGCGTTTCTCATTTTTTTTCTATTTCATCTCTTTATCGTGAAACTTGCTGGTTGTACCTCATACGCAATTGTATAAAATCAGTCCCATAATTTGTTGGATTTGAATGCTGCGTTATACCACTACTCACTTTTTCACCCTAATTATCAACCACTCACACGTTTAAAAAACTCACCTGCAAGCACAAGTTGGCCTAAAAGTTTTCTAAATAAACAGTGATAATTCTTTGTTCTGCACGTTTTCCTGGAACATGTTCGTTGGAAGATACTATCGTTGTGGCCACATTGGGACTCAACCAATGCCTACATCAGATTAAACATTCACTTCAAGCAGCGATGTTTTTTGAAAATGTTGAACTAAATTGCAATGAGGGCAAACAACTCAGCGGAGATTCGCAGCTACCAGCGCCACTGAAAAGAGCTGCGCTTTCCTCACTTGTCAACAAATTTTTCGTGCCCTTCAGAAACGACGATTCGCTCGCGATCTGGTAACTTAATTATTGCATGTTATGCAAGAAAAACTGACGGGGCAACTTTGACATAAACTTTAGCATGAACGTTTTGTAACATTATCACAAAATACACAGATACAAAATGCAAGACCAACTTCCAAAAAATAACCTGAAAACCACATAAAATTTTTGTGCACCTTAGTAAGACATGGCTGTAGTGGTGCAACCAAGCGGAATTGGGTGCAGCAGGCCACGCGTAACCCTCCAAAAGGCGTACAGAAACCGAGTGTAAGCGAAACTGCACCTTATGGTGTTTAGCAAATTTCAAAATCCAATGCGTACATCTTCAACTTCGACATTGGCTATACTTTAGAATAGGGGTCATAGCTATTTCGATACTCCATTTCTAAATATCCCCTCTAGATATCCTTGACAGGCATTCCCAACATAATTCTGACCATGCACCCCTTCAGCATTCGGCCGATGAGCAATGTACCCCTAAAATTTCTTATGACAAAATAGCTGAGTAAAATGTCAAAAATCCGCTGATTTTTTAACTGAAGTTTTAGATTTTTTAAACTATGAAGGTAAAATCCGTTTTTATTGTATGTCTCAAAGTTAATAAATTTAGCGATAAGCATATAATCATTAAAAAAATATATATATATATGATAAGTGTATCAATAGTTGGGAATAAATTATATATAAATATATTTTTGCCTTCTATTGATAACCCTAAATGTACCCTTGTAGATAGGTATACTTCTAGGGCTGGGTACATGCAGCCCAAGTGGGGAACCCCTGCTTTAAACCATGAAATGTTTTGTGAGATGCAATGCAACGTGTATTCGCCGTTAAGTGGCTCTTTTTCCTTCCATCCCCTGGCCCCTGTTTCCGACAAAGTTTCTTTTCAACTTGCATCATCGGATATCCCATCGCACAAGATGTTCGGTTAGTTGGTTACATAGATGAAATGCAAGAGCATTAGAAGCCAAGGCTCATCGAGTGTCGGGCAAGTTAGCACGGACTTCCTTAAGATTTTGCCCAGATAGGCTGTTTGACAAATGCAATACAGTAGAATCTCCAACGCCAGCCATCTGCATGTGGCAGTCCTGAAGCTACGCACATGTGCAGGCGAAAAGAATAGTTACAGATAACTGAGGCCGATCATAAGCAACTTTATTCATAGGTAACGCAAGCCTTAAGCAGAAATTTACGCTGAAGCACGAGACGCACAAGAATTGCAAAGTCAAGTAAGTTGTGTGAGTTTTCTGCAGCAAACGTGTTACCTCTGGGTTGCAAAAAGTGGGTCTTCATACCTCAAGGGACATCTTGTATATTTTGCTTATTCTGCGTGCGTAAATGGTGCTCTCGTTCGCGGCCTACGTCAGTTGCACATAATATTAAATAAACAAAGTTTCTGAATAATCATCCACAATCCACGTCGCAGCTGTTATGACCCTATGAAATAGCAACGCCGAGTAGCTTGCATAGTTACATTCAACTTGGCAAACTGCAGTAAACTTATACGTGTATTTGGTGTAGACATTACTACACGGGCACATCATTTCTAATGGAAAATTGTGACAGCTGCAAGTGCAAAGTTACCCATGAACCAACGACACTGTGGTTCTTAGGTGGTTCTTAGCATTAAGCATACCGCATATATACTGTTTACAAGCAACATCACGCTCTGAAGGTGAGGGAATATTGATACTTGTGATCTTTTGTGAATTGGGGGGAGGAGTGGCAAATGAGTTTGTGATGACACAAATCGTTGTCCCAGGCAACATTAAATTTGCACCTATATTTAGAAAAAGAACTCGAATGGTTTCTCAACAGAAGCGATACCATAGGTTTCTCTCCCCTCCTCACACACAAACCAGTGTTGAGGCAACAGCTGTTGCCACTTCTGATGTTTTGGTGTCGAATCGGATGTTGACTGGCCTGTTATTTTTGTATACCACGTTTTCTCTTCATTTAGGATGAAAAGAAGTTAGATTCATAAATTTTCAATTTCTTTCAACAATCTCTCACCCAGATGCGGACACAGCTACTAACCTTAGGGGGAAGATTTCAATGATGGTTGGTCGTAGCGTTAGTAGTAGGTTTGTATTTTTGAACAGCAAAAAGCTAAAATTTGTACATTAATTTGTAGAAAGACAGTTAGACATAAGGAAGCATGGGCTAAGCGACATAGCCTACCTTAAAACGTGCTATGCACTGTTGACCCACCAATAAAAAAACGAATACCAACAATGACAACAACGAGAAAAACAGAAAAAAACAACTAAATTCAGAGGAGTATTTCTTGAACTTAAAAAATAACACAAAAATCGAAAGCAGCACTTTGTTGGTGACACAGACATACGTCGTATCGCTGATTACAACACAAAATCAAGTTCGCACTTTCCACTTTTGACAAATCGATGTATGACAGAGTCCTGGCCATTTCACATGTTCCTATGCTGTGTCAGAAGCGCCAATCCGTTGAGCCTTTTCTCACCAATGTTGTTCCTCAGCCACGTTTTTAACAACCGCACGAAGAAAGACTTTCGGCTGACGCTACGCTGAATGGCAAGGTTAACAGTACTTTACAGACTTGTTTCGGAAAACGGCTGATATTGATTGTCATAATACAAGATATGGAACTAACCAAAACTATTTCATACCACAACCACAAGTTTCAACAAACGTTGGTAAAGAAACAATTTCTCATCGAGGAGCTACTCTTTGGGAAAACGTAGAACAACACTTCAAAGATAAATCTCATACTGTCTTTTGCAAACAACGTGGAACATTATTGTTATTGCAATCTAAAAAATAAATTACCGAAGAATTGGCTACGTGATACACCCTGTTGAATTTTTAGAAAAACATAGTCATGTCACCTGCCGGCGTCTACGTTTTGTTGGCATGCATTTCTGTTTGCTTGTATGGTTTGTTGCATGATACTTGACGGACTGAATAACTGTATATGAACTTGTACTAATCTGGTCCTTGTCTCAGTTCCGCTTCACTGTTTAATGTGTCTTTGTTTTCACTTTCTAATTGCATAACTTTTACAGAGATGTTGCATTGTGCTAATGTACTTCTGCTCGATTGCCGCAAAGTTTTTCGGTGCCCTGGTTGCAAGGGACACTGTTCTTTTTTCACGATATAGATAAAGACGACTTTTCAGTGAGTTGTCAAATCATCAGCAGGCCGCACCTTGTATCTCCCAGAGAATCTAAAGTAAAGCAACGTGGCCAATACGTTGGAACCGGGTTCAACTGCAGGAGTTTCCAAAGTGAAGAAAATATTTCCTGCATGCGTATGGGTTCTTCACTACTAGACTGATTACCTTGCATGACTGAAGTCTTCTCTTGACAGATATTTTTCATCCATATCTAGAGCAATGTATGGGGTCACTACGCCGGGCCAGAGTGGGCACGGAGAAATGATGCCTAAAAGGGCATTCCAGTTAGTTTAATTTTCATGAGGAACTCTATCGTATGCTTTTTTGAGGTCGACAAAGCATGTGTAGAGGTCTTTACCATACTCTCGAGATGCTGAAGCACCCTATACAGAGCCACGAGCGTTTTTTCTCCAGCATCGGCGAAAGCGAAAGATACCCACCCATGTTTTCCTTGTTTTGACTACTATTCCGTGAATAAAAACGACTTTGATTTCCAAAAAGAAACGAAGCATTTCGTCTGCTGTTACGTACGGGAGCCAACCCGACTACAGTGCTTTTATTCAGAACATAGCTTTTTCTCAACAAATGTAAGGGCATGAGAAGCAGCACTAACAAGGGTGGAACACAGGATCTTGCGTTAAATTTTAGCACTGGATTCGAATTTTTGAAGTTGGGCGGTGATAGCTCAGGTCTGAAGTAAGTGGGGACTGGCTGTTGATGTTTTCGTCTTTAAACTTCCGGGTCTAGTGAAAAATATCTCCCACTCAACTTACAGAAATGTAATATCAAAAGCTTTTGCAAAAATAAAGCCATTTTGAGTCGAGCAAATTGTTCTTTTTGTCATTGCATCCAATCGTGGAACGATGAACACACCAACACTAACAACGCTTTAGTTTACAGGCGTTGTTTTCCTAGTGTAGGTGCCGAACTAGTACGACCTACCCATTTACCTGCGATATTTCTTTACAACAGGTCGTTGCCTACTGCACTACCATCTGCATCGGCTAGGTCTTCATCCGGTGGCCTATGTGGCGAATGCAACTCATCAGAGACAGTTGAACACTTTCTAATACATTGTGAATAACACACGTCAGCAAGAAACAAAGTAAGACAATCCATTCAGCAATAAAAGCTAGATTGCAATGTATGTAAATTTCGAGTTCAACAAAAAATGAAAATGTCAATAAATAAAGCAAATTATGATTTAAATACACTTTTTTGTGTTGTACTGGAAAAGTGTATGCCAAGCGCATAAAAATGCTACTAAATTATTGAAACCAAGCCGGAGGATACCCAGCACAAGTTTCGTTCCGATAGTACCACTACAGACGACAATTTCACCAATCTCTTTAAGATTGCAAAAGCCGATATATCGTCTCCTACTATTTCAGCCATCAAGCTAGCAAGGTGTTCAAACCATCTACGGATTCGACAAGTCTTCTAGTTTCGATTAAAAATTTTTTTTTGATTTGGGTTTGGGATTTTCTGTTGGTGACGTCACAGTTGGGGCATGTTTGACCAACTTTACCTGGCCCTGGGCGCCAATCCAACGGGCCATTTTGGCTCAGACTTTTTTGGAAACTAGGCGATCATCAGTGTTTTTAGAGCTTTTGATTGACCTTCTAGCACAAGGGTGGGCAAATAGGGGCCCGCGGGCCACATGCGGCCCGCAACAACGTTTTCAGTGGCCCGCGGAAATATTAAGGAAAATCTTCAAATCTCAAATACTCTCCAACTCATCACAGTAAACGTTGGTGCCGAGCTAACTTGAACCGATGCTTGCTTCAGTTACCATTAGAAGGTACGGCCCTCCGCTATATGCAGCCTTCTGAAAGTTGCCCTCGAGAAAATTAATTGTCCACTCCTGTTCTAGCATAGCTGGAACCAGAATTATGGCTCAAAACCCCATTTTTCACAAAACTAAAAAATTGTAGAAAAAGCGTGAGTCGCCCACTAATGGCTAGCTCGGCCAGCAACAACTCGGAAGCAGCTTCTGCTAAAGAGCTATTCAAACCCTCTAAAGATTCGTGAATTCTTGTAGTTTAGACTGAAAAGAAAATTTTTAAGGTTTGGGGCTTTTGGTGGATGTCGTCAGGATGGAGTGTGTTTTGATTTTTCTTGGTTTTTATTTTGTGACGTCATCGCCCAAATATTAGGCCGATATAGTTGCTCAAAATTTGTTAGGATTCTAGGCTGTAATACGAGTCTTTAGAGCCTTGATCGATTTCCTAGCGTTTCAGATGCCACAGTTATGGCCAAAAGACCCCGAATTTTTAAGAATTCCCTAAGGGATTAGTGGGGATTCCCTAATTAATTTTCGGTTATTTTCGCCATAACTTTGGAACCATAAACCCCAGAAAGTCCATCAAACACTCTAAAGACTTTTGTTGTAACCTAGAACCTAAAGAAGCTTTGAGCTACGAAATCGGCTCGATTGTTCGACTCCCAGGGGATGATGACGTCATCCAAATGTAAACAAGTATGCATAAACATCCTTTTATTATGTAAACATCAACAACAAAAAACGATATCCCCAAGCTTACATTTTTTTTCAGTCTACGCTACAAGACTTCACGAAGCCATTAGAGGGCTTGAACAGCTCTCTAGCTCAAGCTGCTGGCGAGTTGTGGCCATGATATGGGTGTAACATACTACACGTTAGCGTTTGTGGGGGTAAAATATTCACCAATTCTTGGTTTTGAGGCCATAATTGTGGCTCCAGATACGCTAGAAAGCCAATCAAGAGCTCAAAAGACTCTTATGATAGTTTAGTTTCTAAAAAAAACCTTGAGCCAAAAAATTGGCTCGTTGGATTGGCGCCCAGGGCCGGGTAAAGTTGGCCAAGAAACGCAGCAAAACCCCCACTTGTGGCGTCCCCCTCAGAGACTCCCAAGCCCAAAACTGAAAAAAATGTAGCGATCGGAACTAGACGTCTTGCCGAATCCGTAGATGGTTCGAACACTTCTCTAGCTCTACCGATTGGCGAGTTATGGCTGAAATAGTGGGAGACGGTATAACAGCTTTTGTGGTCTTTAAAGGGTTGCACTTTACATTGGCTAAACACTGTTCCACGTTTTTTCTAAGGTTTGAGCTCGGTGACCGCTGAGAAATTTTGAGAGACCACAACGATTTCATCTATTCCACTGTAAATACCGAGATGGTCGAAAAGCGAGGTTTGAAAGTGTTTTGGTGGTGGTAGTAAAGCGAGGTTTGAAAGTGTTTTGGTGGTGGTCGTAAAGCGAGGTTTGAAAGTGTTTTGGTGGTGGTGAATGTAGTGTTTTGGTGGTGTGTTATGAATGTAGTGTTTCAGAATGGTAGTGTGTTGTGAATGTAATGTTTCAGAATGTAGTGTTTTGGTGGTGGTCGTAAAGCAAGGTTTGAAAGTGTTTTGGTGGTGATCGTCAAGCGAGGTTCCGCTGAATTTTGAAAGACCGTTTCGGTCTCTCATAATACCCTAAAAAACGCTGCACTGTTCTGCCGCAGCTTCGTCAAACACATTCTGAGTGACAACACATTGCGTGGGCCGCAGGTCAAAGTACATCATGTCGAAAAAGGTATGACCTGGCAACGGTTTGCTGCCTCGAACGCATTCTGTTTGACTTCATTTTAACAAAAGCACTTGAGCTTCATCAATGTTTAACCAATTGAACTGCGATATGGAATTTTGTTTCAACAGTTCTTTTCATAACATTTTGATGGCTTGTCCTATCAAATTGTCTAGGTGATGTACAACTCAATGGCTGCTTNTGAAGAATCTCGTAGGAAATCAACAAAGGTCCAACCAACAAAACAAGTTTGTATCTTTTCAAAACACAACAATTTCCTTGTGAAAGAAGGTTGACAGAAAAGCAATTTTTTAGGCAATTTTAAATGATGTTCTACTGTAATTGAAAAAATTAAAGAATTGTCGTGCTGTCAATATCGTGCTATATTTACAATGCTTTTCACTCCATACAAAAGTTGTTGTTTTTTGCATATTATACTTGGCCATGATAATTCCTGCAATTCAATAGACGATTAAAAACTGCAAGGAGTAAAGATCACGATTTAGGAAACGTGTTACCTTGAATGAAAGAGCTGTATAAAAAGATATTACAAATCAGGTGTCACGATTTGTAGACGATATTGGTAGTTAAATTGATAAAAATGAGATAGTGTTTCAAAATCGAGAAAAGACGTAATAGTTGCTTCAAAGTTTTTAAAACACTTGATGGTTCAACAATCTTGAAAACACTTGGAATTAACCTTAGTACATTTTTGCAACAACTGTTAGAAAATGGTAAGTGAAGAATTGTGACTAACTAGAAAACAATGTATTTGAGACATTAAGAGAAATGAATACTGATTTTTTTTAATTCAAAATAAGTTTTTTTCATTTGTGATGACTTTTTCTCAAGTCCCTGATTCTTCGATTACTGCAATTTTTTAAACAACTGAATATGAAAGGCAAAGTTTTACGCTTTAATGCACTGGAGAACATGTTAGTTGTTTTCAAAAGTTGCTAACTACTACAAAGTTAAAACAAGCATAGTAGAAAATATGGAGCCCTTCAGGGCAGCAACCAGATGAAAATTTCCAGAGTGAAATAACTTTAACTTTGTTTTGCAACCTACACCCTATCATCTTCAATCACCAATAAACTTGATTGCTTACTGCGAAATTTCACAACTAAGTCTCTAAATCCTTTCGAAATTTGTTAACACATTAGCAGGAATGTTTACTGTTAACGCATTAGCAGGAGAAACACCAACATTCCCTGAACCCCTATGGGAGAAGTTTCAGGACTGAAGGACCCCACGTCCATCTAAAATTTTAATACTTGTTTTCTGCTAGGTGTCACAACGGTTTCAATATTTTTTTATTTTACCGCAAAAAGAAAATGTCGTATTTTTGGTTAAAAGGGAGCACATTGCATTAAGCCAACCTCGGTCATTAGTCGTTTGCATGCCTGCGTCATTTCACATCAAGGATTTCTTAAGTCCTTAATAACAACCAGGCCCGTAACTAAGGGAGCGGAGCCACACCAAAAAAATTTTGCCCCTTAGAAAAATATGTCGGACATATTTTAAAAGGATTGGACATAGTTTACAGTAAAAAATTTGGGCCACTCTCAGAAAACTCTTAGCCCCCTGGTGTCCCAAGCTGCTTACGGGCCTGACAACATCACTATCATTGTTTAGAGTTTTCACTTTTGCTTAACTATCTTTGAAGTACGATATAGCACTTAGCCATTCCAGAGATCAAAGCTTTATCACGTGACTGGCTAATGCTTTTAAAGAAGTTCCAAGTCACATCTTATGGACATACATTTTGTCCATGTCTCACCAACCAAGCTGTTTGATCAAACTTCTGCAACAAGGTCACCAAAAATGTGATGTCAAACTTTGACAAATTTTAGAAGATGACCATTTCGGTCGTTCGATTAAAAACGACCTGTAATAAAGCACATTATTTTGTTTTAAAATATGATATAGGTGCACAGTCTCCCTCACCTTACCTATTTTCGAGCTTGATGATCGGTGCTAGTATTGAAAGTAGGAGCACATCTAAATGAGAAGCGTTAGGTTTTTCCGACCTTCACCAGTGGTTCGAACAACACGAAGAAACAGGGTTTTACATGTGGAATCAACAGGGCAATCTTTGTGTGGAGGCCCTCGGTACAAAAACGAAATATTATTTAAGATCAAGGATATATCATCAGTTACCTGTAAATATGCATAAGTAAAATCGTACATTAAACTTAGTTAAATGATTGCGCAGTTTGATGAATTCAGGATTCTAGACAAATTTAAAAAAACATATTGTTTGTTCAATTTTAATAAGATTAAGATTCCATCAAAACTAGAATATTAAAATATTTACAGCTTTGATCTATATTAACATGAAATATGTTAAGCCAATCAGGGGGCTCAAAGCTCATGATTGTGGAGACCCCCAGTTTATGGATGCTCCTGGGCAGGTGCTCACTTTTTCCTCCCCTAAATCAGGTCCTGTGAAGAAAACCGATGAAAACTTTTCAGCAAATCAGAAAAACTGGAACTTTCCTGGCCGTCAATCCCGTTCTCTTTGTTGCGCCTTCTCTTTGCTGACGAATACCAAAGAGCAAACTGCATTTTTACCGTTCAGCAAGGACGTTCTGCAATGAAAATGAACATGGCAGTCAGTGACAGAATCAGTTTTGCTGTACTCTTTATTTTTTTGAAAACTATGTAGTAACTGTGAATGAAAATCGCAGAATAGAAACTGGCATTTCAAGGACATGTTTTGGAAATTGTCAAAAGAAAAAAGTTGTCATCAATTGATGTTTACTCGACTATAACAAAGCGATGGTGCAACGTGTTTGTTTCAGATTCACCACGTTAAACATTAATTCACGAGCAAATTGAAACTAATATTGATACAAGTAACTAGGGGAAAAACGCGAACGCTTAATCTGCGGTATAGGAGACTGTTGCTTTTCGATAGTCAGTGTTCTAACCAATTACGAGCAGTAGGATGCGTTGCTCATGTAACAAGTTTTGTTCAAAAGATCGGCAGTGACGAGAAGAAAATAAACTGTCAATTATACGTGTTTAAGCGCATAGACTTTCAAAATCTTTGTTTTTGCCTGTGCGGCTTGCGTGGGAGTCGTACGAAATATTAGCAATGTTGAAAGCAAGAAAGGATGAATAATGAAGTTTATTTTTCGACACAGTTGCAGAATGTAGCACCTGTTTGTGTGGTGGTTTATTCACTATCAACTCTCCTCTGGTGTCCATCTAAAAAAAGCTTTCTAGCAATGTGCAATGGAAGGGTCGAGCTTCAGCAAACTGCATGGCCAGGCTGTTCCAAAAAAGGAACACAGAAAGGTACAAGTGAAAAAGAAGAAAAAAGTCGAAGAACAAACACACACACCAAAAACAACTTCACAGTGTCCACGAAGCATTGCAATTGATAACGAAACTGAAAATCTGAAGATCAAGGTAAAAGATGTTAATTTATAAAATTCTACGCGTTTTGCAACACCGTGGCCAGGTCGCATCGCAAAGAGTTTTACCAGTAAAAGTGTCATCAAAGATCTGTTTTTGCCGATTAAGTCAACTCTATATTTTCTACGCACATTTTAAAAAGAACTTCCGGTAGCAATTAAAAGCAGTTGGTATTGTTTTCCTTTCACAGAAGGATTTTAAAGTGAAAATGTTGGGTCTTAAACCATTGATGCCTAGTCAAAATTATTTGGTGCTTTAGAAATTAAGTTTGTATTTCTTTTTATATTAATTGTGGCAATTTCGATTGCATTGTACTTTATTTTGTGCAAGGTATGTGATAAAGTTTTGTGAAAGTATCCAGCGTCAATGAAGAACCCGGAGAAATAAAATTCCAAATAGCTACAAGTTCACCAAACTTATTATGTACTTCAAGCAATGCTTGTATTTCCACATATTTGTATGAAGACAATGTCTGGTGAACTTCAGTGATTTGCTTTCAGTGGTTATATTAAATCTTCTGAAGAGATTCTCTGGAATTTGAATTTGTGTACTTACACTCGGAAAGAGACACTGCCGGATTGAAAAACAACAAAAATAAGCACTAACTATGTCTCCAAGTGTCTGTAGTAAACAAGATCAAGTTCAATGCAACCGTTCCAAAAACCATTCTATATGCATCGTTAAGTAGTGTGTCGTTTCACATTTTAATTTCCAGCGTTCATTATCAGTAATGACTTAGTTGCGAAGGATTCCTGACAAGCAGTTTTTCTGATTTTTATACACGTCGGTTCAGCAGAGATTTGAAAATTTTGGTTTAAGCATTTTGCTTATTTTGAGACATATGAATTTTTTGGTTATTTTATTAAGCACTTGCATCTTTTGCTAACTGCTCCGAAGTACTTCAAAGGAAACATTTGGCACTAAAAAGAGGTAAATGACGCCATGAATATACCGTTTTGTTGATGAAACATAGTTTATACATTTTCTTCAACAGAAGCTTCTCTTCCACTCTTGTTTTCGAACAAGGCAAAGCTATCAATACATCTTTGAAAACATTGCTTACAAACACAACATAAATTTGACTCAAAGTTCCTCATGAATGCTGGAGTACTAACTTCAGAAAAAATGTTAAAAAATATCCAAGTGTTTTATAAACCTATTTAAAAAATAAATAAAATTATTAAAGTTGTACATAAGCCGCTCGAAAAGTTTTGAAGATCATTCTGCATAGCAACCAAAGCATTTCGGAATTACATTCTTTATATTCGGCACCGAGATGCAGATTCAGTAGATTTGGATTCAGTGAATCTAAATTACTGATTCAGTTGATTCAGCCGATTGGAAATCACTGGATTCGGTTCAGCGGAAATCATTGGATTCAGCGGCTTAGAAAGAAATCTATCAAAACTTGTATTCCAAGATCTTCTATATTTGTTGCTCCATACACCGCTAACAGGGTTATAATGCCCGATGGCTCACTTTAGTTAGTCCAGATATTGGAAGCGCAGCAGATTAGCCAGTTAGCTGGATTTCAAACTTCACGTTTTCCCCTAATTTTAAACGTATGAGGTAATGTTGCTCGTATGGAATTACTAGGCATGCTGAAATTGATTTTTAGGTAAATATCACGTTTTTACATGGAAACTCATTTTGTAATTTTAATTATGTTTTAAAACAACTACGCCGAAGAGAACTTTTGGGTGCCAAGCCATGTTGATTACTATAAAAATATGAAGGGAACTACGAGTGCATTAGGCAAATCTTCACTTAACCTCGATTAAAAATAAAATTCGAAAGCTTAAGCACTGTCATTGTTAAAAAACAGTTTAAGATGTGTTTATCGTGTTTAAGTGTGTTAAAGTCAATCATAATTTTCAAAACAGCATGGTGCATTTCCGTTGAAGAATTCTTGTAGTTTTTGTTTCTCAGATTAAAAAAATGAACTTTATTTTAGCTACAAGAACTCAGTGAAGAATGTGAACGATTGAAAGCATTTGAGCGCCAACAAAGACCTTTATATGAAAAGGCGTGTAGAGAACTTTCAAAAGAACTTAAAGGTCTTGTGAAAGATGAAAGGGCATTACAAAAGAAAGTTAATGAGAAAATGTAAGTTATGTTGATTTGCTTCATTAATACTATCGCAACGCCAAATAGCATCAGCATTTCCCAGATTTAAAAACATATAAATGTGGAATATTTTTAAGAGACGAAGATGTTCGCGAAAGGAAAGTTTCACTTTGGTCTCTGAGTGATGCAGGTTCAGAAGAGAAGATCGAAAGTGCTCGACATGTGGTAAGTCCTTTGGTCATAACAACGAATGACTGGACAAAGAAATAGTTTTAACTCCATTGCAAATTTTAGACAAATAAAAAGTTTTACTGATCTTGAAATCACTTTTTGCACAATGTTTAAAACCTATTTCACATTCACCAACTTTCGTTTTGGGAACTTTTTAAAATGCTTTCCTAAATACCAAATTGTTTATTATTTGTGTTGATTACTGGTTTGTCACTTTATTGACCAGTTTTGTTTAGTTTTCTTTTAAAGTCATCTTTAACATTGCATCATAAGGTTCTTAATCACATTTTGCATCTTTCCCACCCTCATCAAGTTAACATTTTATGTTCTATTCCTGTAACTTCAATGCAAAATTTAAGGCAACAACTTCTACGCAAGAAATGTAAGTTGTTCAACAACCGGTACATTTGCAAAGGAAAGCAAAATATCACAGCGGCTTTTTATTTAAGGAAGGAAATCTGTAACGCACAGAATATAAATCGCTGAATAAATGAGGTCAAATACAACAATCAGCTCGAAAACAAAAACTCGTCTTTAAATCTTGGATGTGCTCAGAACATTTCGTAGCCCAGTTTACAGAGTCTCATGCACTTTACTGCAACGACACAAACCATCAAATTTCCACATATGTGCACAACATTACAAACGACCGCAAACCCTTTTATGATGTATGTGCTTTGCAGGAAGATTATGGCGTTGCTAAGCCAGACGCGGAGACGAAGAAATTGATGACTGCCCTGAAAAGCAGCGATGGTTTGAAAACAGAAAACACTAAAACCTTGTCCAAAATGGTGATGCTTTTTCAGTACAAGAAACTTTATAAAGGTCCGCTTCCTATAAGCTCGTTTTTCCTTTTTTTAGATGTGTACCTAACTACTAATCAAACCAAAAAGCTTGTTTTTATTGACGTTACCAAAGCTATCTAAGGCACACTATGTTATCATTAGGATAAATTAGTTTTGCGTTAAAAAGCAAAACCAGGTTTTGTATGTTGCTAGAAATAAAAGTTTCATCCGAAACAAGATCTGATATATGTGCTACATACAAAGTCTTAAAAATTGACGTGCCAAATTCCTATTCAAAGCACACACTTTATTCAAATCTAAGATACACTGCGTTACAGGAGAAAAACTTATGACTGAAGAAAAAGTCGCAACGTTTTGTTTTATTTTAACATCTGGAAAAGTTGAAACTGAACCAAATATTGGATCGGATACAATTCAAATATGGCAACTGGTCGGCTTTAAGGAACTCTTATACAACACTTCTGCTCTAGTGACATATAAATGCACTCAACGAGGATCAGTAAGTTGCTAGGTGCAAAAATGTGTTATGTAGTCTACGCGTTAGGTTCTTCTTCTGTCTAAAGCTTTCTCTGCTAGTGTTTGGATAGTTGAAACGAAGTAAAATTTTTATTGGTGAAACAGTATGATTATGATGATGTCTTTGTACAGATGCACCACTCTTCTGTGTCGAAAACTATATGCACCGCGAAATATGAGAATAACACAGGGACTAGTACAATGTTCATCAAATGCATATAGAAGGCATAGTCTTTCATTAGAATACCATTGTTTCATTTCAAGTGTAAATCGTTTTCCGTCATGTTTTTTCAGTGTTGGATTCTTTCCAGAAAAGATTTCATCAAAGTTTTTCCGCGAAGCTACGTTTTGAGACAGAAAGCAAATCTTCTTTTTCCTTATTATCCCAGTCTTTCCAAAGCTGAAATGAAATGCTTGATAAAAAAGTGCAAGGTGTACTGATTGTTTAAAATTATGCTTTATTTATGCTACAAGATTTTTGAAGAAATCATGTTATGTTCGTTAGGGTGCACGTACTTGAAGTAATGAAAAATTTTAATTACATAAACGTATGAAAATCGTGATAGAGAACATTAATTTTGCGAACAAAACGCTGTTAAAATTGTTCTGTTTCACAAAATTCAATTTTTCCCACTTACGAATGTACAAACCTTTGGAAGTTAGTTGTCAAGATATTTCTCAAAAATAGTATCAATTCTATTTGTTTCAATTCCTTATTTTGTGAAATGTTTGTTTTTCAGTACGAGCAATTTGTATCAGGAAAAAAGATCATTGGGCACCGAAGCGCGACCGATTATGTTTACGTCATACAGAAAGGAGAAGTGCATAAGACAAGGTAGGAAACCTATTGTATATGAACTACAGATACATTCAAGATGAAAGATATTAGTTCGTTGCACAGTCTTGATGCGCTCACTCACTGCAATAAATTATAAGTAAATGTTAAGTACAGTACCAAGATTTCTCAGTATAAAAACCTGCACATGGCTCTTAGAATCAGGGTGTGAATTTGCTCAAGGGCAGAAATCCCCTTTTAGTATTAGCAGCTTCTGAAAGCATTGTGAGTCCTGATCAATTGCAGATTTTTGCAAACGAACCGTTAAAAGCCAAGGTCATAGGTAGTGGCGTAATTGACGGAGGAGTAAGGGGGCGAGTCACCCACCTGGCAAGCTAAATATAAAAACTGGGCCCCCTTTACCTGATACTTTGATATTTATTATTCTTTTGGGTTTCAGTAGATTGTTGTTTGTTTATTTTTTCGTGTTGTTTTCGTTTTTTAGCTAGTATAGCTATCCACAGAATCCGGATTCACTATCATTTCTTAACGTTTTTTCTGAGTGTTGGCTAGTGGACCCCACACAGTGCCCAGTGGGCCCCCTTCAGTTACGTTTTGCCCCCCCTGGCTCGAACCTCTAGTTACGCCACTGGTCATAGGTTATTGATTTTAGCCCCCTAAAAAATTCTTTCGATTTTATCTCCTCTTGCAAACTTTGCGTCTGCTGTACGATGTACAGGGCACATTTTTCAACTATCATTCCAATTGTGCATGTTTAGTCCATGCCCAATTTTCTTCTATCAGTGGGCATCTTTTACCAGGTAGAGGTGGGTATTCACCGGCAATTGCGTGGTTGAAATTCAGTTTTTTCGTTGTGTTTGAGAAGTTTTACATTGTTCGCTTTTAACACAGGTGCCATAATGCTCAAGAAACTGTAGATAAACTTCAGCGAAATCGTGTCAAAACCTTGGAAAAGGACTAAATTGAAGTTAGTCAACATTACACTGTTAAAAGAACCGCTGAAGTGCTGTTTAACTTATACAAGCGATGTGACAAAAGGTTGTCAACATGGAAAAGACTACCACAGTTACGATATATCACAGTGAACTAACCAGCTAGATAGTGACCCATCTCTTTCTGCCTTCTGGTATCTCTGCTGTGTTAGCGATAATGAATACGCCCTAACTTATTTTTCGTTTTGCAACATTGTTGATGCTAAATTGGCGTGGATATGCACGAAACCCAAGATAAAACAAACACCTGGTCAGTTGGCCTAATTCAAAATCTTAGTTATGACAAACCGGTGTAGTAAGTTCTGGTCGCAAGCTTGATGAACTCTGCAGTAACATGTTTTTCCAAATCTCCAAAATCAAGAGCAGTGCCTTCACAAAAAAGCCTTTTGTCAAATACCGTTTTCATGCAGAGATATTTAAAAACAAATGTGCGTTGGAAATTTTGCTATTTGCAAAAGCTCTTTTCCACTCATTTATTTTCCTAATGCTTCTTTAGTGTATTGCAAGAGACTTTGTTACGAATATTCCTCCTTCTGCCTGATAAGACTATTATTCAATCAACACGCACATGTAGCTCATTAGGCTTTGAATTTTATGAAAGCATTGATGATTGATGTAATGTAGGGGTCACCAACCTTTTTGAAACTGCGAGCTACTTCTTGCGTACCGATTAATGCGAAGAGATACTAGTTTGATACAAACTTCTGAAATAAAACTTTTGCTCAATTTACCTTCAGTATTGATATTCCTTACTGTGAAGACATTAATCATGCTAATGTTATTTTTAGAAAAGGCCAGCGGGCGACTTACTTGGTCCTTGCGGGCAACCTGGCGCCCGCGGGCACCACGTTGGTGACCCTTGATATAATAAAATGTCTTAACGAACATGCCAAATGGCTAACGCTCTGTATTGTATTTGACTCCAGGGCAGAGATACAATGACAATCACTGCATTGCGACGACACAATAAAAAAACAATCAAAATAATGATATCACAAGTTTTGGTCACAGAGTACCAGAANAAATTCAACATGCGCTCAACGCAGCAAAAAAACGAGAGATTATCTAACTAGTCAAAGTGACTTAGCCGAATTAACACATTTCGCTATTAATAAAGGAATTTGTTCGAAAAGATAAAACAGACAATACACATAACAATGAACCAGACCTCTGAAATAAGGACTAGATAACTTAAGACAGTTAATTAATTTGTGAATCTCTCACCATTTACCTTTTTAACAATATTGGTTGATTTCTAGCAAATGAATATAAGCTCAACTTTATAGATTGCAGTGGATATGTGTTTAATCACATTTCGGACAAAGTTCATTTCGGTCGAACAATGACGACGTGACAAAGATGCATACACTATAACCAAGATAAATCAACAGGCCTACAGACCAATCACAAATATATAACAAACACTGCACAATATGCGTAAAAACATATTGCAAAAGTCACAGGGATCGGCAACCTAAGCACGCGTGCCACACCTGGCATGCCAACTAATTTCCATTGGTACAAGGGGTCACAAAAGCTACATGTTTTACATATCAGTTTTGTAATGATTCACACAGAAACATATAGAGTAGATCTTCACTTTAACAAAAATACGTATGTAGTTGGAACACTGAATGGTTTGAAACCTTAGGTCGACAGACAGTTAATAAAAGGCTGCCGACCTCTGGGCTACAAGACTAACAGCGACAATGAGTGTTTTCAGAAAATGTTCGAGATTGCATTAGTAAGCAAACTTGTCGGTCTTGTATTTTTTATTTTAAATTAGCAAAAATGCTTGATATTGTTTGCCAATCACGTTATGCGACATATCATTGTGGTGCTGCCCTACGCCAGCCCAACCGTAGCTCCTTAATGAAAAATTGTCTTTTCACTTCTTCAATCATGGTTTATGAAAATGTTTTGATTTGCTGCATTGCTGAATGACAATGAACATAAGATGTTTTCGGCAACAGGTTTTCAAATGAATGAAGTAACATCCCAAGGTGAAATTTATGCATCAGCTCAGCTAATTCAAGTCAATACAGATCACGAGTTTTCAGAAGCGAAGAAATTTATGCAAATTTGTAATATAACATCCAATTAAAAATACTACAGTTATTACGATTTTAGTGTCCTATAACTCTAACGGTTGACGAACTGAATTACCACCTGCACTATATGAAAAAATATTGTATTTTAAATGGCAGTGGTGAAGACTGAAATATCACATTTTAGTGATATCAAATAAATAAGATGTTCTAGCTAGTTTTGACTTCAATTATTGCGCTTGAGAAGGCCAAATAACGTGCTGCCTGGCAAAAGCCCTAAATCTTTTGCTGAAGTCGTTCTCTGAAAGTAAATCTTATTAATTTTTATTTGAAACGAAGACGTTTCAGACAAATTACTGCTATTATTCACAGATTCTATGAGTATAAACGTTAATTTACAACAAGCTAAGTACAAAGTATTTAACCGCAATTAATCTGCAATCATACTATTTATTGATTTTCTAAGGTATGCGGAGGGAAATCCTAGCTTTCAAGGTTCTTTTCGGTCGAACGACATATTTGGCCACGATTGCACAACCAAGGGCCATCGCGCTGAGTACACAGCTGCAGGGCCAGACGTGAGTGAGATTATTAAGCAAATATTGTTTCAAGGCATTCTTTTAACATCAAACTAGACAACTATGAGATGGTTGAGCGCTGTAGCAAGAGCAACTGTTTCTGCATATTTGATTTCTACTCCACATTTTCCCGCACCCGAAAGTTGTTAAATACTGTAGCTTTGGTGTACATACATTCAATTTTTGTAGAAACAAACAATGAACAGTGCTCTGTTGGAAACAAAATATATCCCAAGTTCCAAATACCCTGCTTTGTTTCCAGGCAACCTTGTGTGTCTTGATTCCCAACAGCGTGTTCGCCAAGTATCAAAGCTTGTTTGATCCAACCCCAAAGAACAAAGTTCTTAAGCCAGAAGACAGAATGACGTTTACAACTTTTACCAGTGGGTATGAAAGCATGCCAGAAGGTGAGTTGGCGCACGACGCCTTACCCCGTAGTCTGATTGGCGTATAAAGAAAAACAGTACTAGTTCTCTGAATGAGTTCATTGTCTCGGTTCCAGGACTTCGTTAATACCATACACTCCAGAGACGAGTACAAACTTTTACATCAGCTGAACTCTTGGTGACTTCAAATTGGAGATAATTGTGTTTAGCAGAAACCTTACAATTATGTAATTATCACAGATTATTGTTTTGTGTGCTTCTCATGAGAACCGTAAACATAATCTTAAGTGCTTTGCGTACGGGTTTACACCTTTAGCTTGCTCCATAAGCGTACTTTTATAGTGAATCTCGACAAAAGGTAATTCATTTAAGACCGATGATCGATCACGCACTTTTGCACAATTAGCGTATGATATGAATTAATCATTTGAAACCAACAGGGGATTTGGATGAGCTTTACCAAATGTCCAAAGTCATCACGAGCAGCTGCTGGAAGGAATTTGTCCGAAGAAAATTGCGTTTGGATGATCATGACATTGACAACATTGAACACGATTTCCCTAAAGCCCAGATGAGAAGAGTGGAAATGCTACAACTGTGGGTTCGTCGACGAGGTAAACTCGTAGAGCTACGGTTTTGTGAACAAAAATTAACTAAAACGTGTCGCTACTACTTCCCACCATTATGTTTGACAAACTGCATAACAAATAAACCCGCTGTGATGCCAGCAAGGGCGTACCTAGGTTTGATGGCGCCAGTGGCAAGAAACGAGTTCGGCGTCCCGTAGGAGCAAACGCACTGTATTGAAGACAGTACTTGCAACATTGCGGGACATTTCAGCGCCCCCCAGTGATTCGGCGCCCGGGGTATTGCTCTCTCCTTGCTCCCCCTTGGTGTGACCGACCCTGGATACCAGCGTACAGAGAAAAGTTTTTTCCTGCCTCGCCAGATGGAAATGTTACGGTGCACGATAAGTGCGAGCCGGCCACGAATGTCAAATTTCTCGAAAGCGTTGAAAAAATATGTGGCTCCCCAGTCGTTGGTTACATTTGTGTTTCACCAATCAGGTCACAAATTTCGAAACTAAAAAATAACATTCAATCCAACATAACTTTTCATGTCAAAAAAGTTATTCAAAACATTTCAAGATAGATACTAATTTACCACACTCTTGAACCTCTGTTAAACATATTTTCCCTATCAAATGCTCTTAGCTTGTTAATAGCCACGTAACAAGTTTTTTTAACCTAGAATATTTATTTGCGTTTATTGATTAGTTCCCTTGCGTTTCTGAAGTCTTGTTGAAAATAACATATTCATAAATAACAGACTTTTGTTTTGGAACAAATTGTTCCAAGTCACCAAAGTCTTCAATAAAAGTATGTTTTAGTAATTGGCGGCAATCTTTTGTAGACACATTTGCCACTGGAACTTGAAAATGTACGCATAGTAATTCTTGTACTATAAACGAGATAAACATCAATACGAAAGATTTTTGCATTCAATACGAAAGATTGTTGCAATTTAGATTGTTCAATTCCACCAAAGTTGTAGTGTATATGACATATTATCCCACATATCCCACAAATAAACGTCTTTACTTTAACTTGCAGAATTTGCTTAGCACTTCCTAAACAATAACTTCCATCCCATCATGACCAAGTTTTGACAAAGATATTTCTGATATGATCACTGTTCGGAGATTTGAGATTCTTTTGAAAAAGATTGAAGGGTTCAGTTAGAATGTGACATTGCATCGCCCGACCTGTTAATGGTATATATATATCAGTGGTTCCCAACGTTTTTGATGCATTCCTCCATTTGCTCATTTTGGAACTTTTCACTCCGCCCTTGTGGAACGTTCATTCCTTCCGTACGGGTTCATTGGGTAGTATTAACTACAATTGGAACAATGGTCTTTATTGACGACAATAACTTAATTAATAAAAGTGGGAAAAATATAGAGTTTGTCTTTCGTGCCACTAAATGGCACTAAACAATGGCACTGAAGTTTGTCAAGAAACACGTGTGATAGTCACGAATATAAAGTGATATAACTAATTGCAAGAGCCAATGTCAATTTTTGAAAAAGGAGTACAACACTTGCAATGAATGGGTAACTTAGCTATAAAGTGGAAATTCCTCCTCTGAACTCATGCAATTCCTCCCTGGGGAGGAATTCTTCCCCAGTTGGAAGTCACTGGCTTAGATGGTGAAAATAGTTGCTATAATGTTTGCCATATATGGTTTACATGGTGAAGATGGTTCCAACGATGTTCACCAACAAAAACATTTAAAAACGCTGAGTCGTTCAGATTTTTGTGGAAAACCCTACTGTCTTCTTTTAGGAGCCGCTGACCACGTAAGTGAATTGGAAAAGCTGGTAAACCAGTTTGTTCAACGGACATCAAACTCAGGTAGTACTTAAACGTTTTTTTAAATAAAACTTGTTATTTTCTAAAACCAGCTAACTGTGTAAAAAACGAAACAAAAATTGTGTGAGGCACTTGTTTTTTGTCAATTTGTTAAGCTTTCACGAACTAGTGGTACAGCAAACGATTAAGGTTCTCGTCTAAAATGTGGCACCAAATGCAGTTCAAAAATTGTATATTTCAACAATAGTTTCATTCATAACTATCTATTGTATACTGTCTATTGCATACTGAGTACACGAGTTTCAAGAGCTGATAGAAGCAAGTTTGTTTTGAAAGAGCTCTTTGAACATCATGAAGGTGTATAAAATGTTAGGTAAAAGATTGGAAAATTTTTATTGTTTGTTTGAATCATTTGTTTTAAATGAAAGCTAGGTACGCAGCGGCTCTGTAATATTTTTGCATAGATTTAGATTTATAGCAAAACCTTGCAGTAAAGGTAGACTTGCAATGAGCTGCATCTTCGTAACTTGATTTTTAGCTTTTCTATCTAACTGCAAATTACCCAGAAAAAATTGAATTGTTTGAAGCACTTCAGCAAGTCATTCCTTTTTTCAGAGTTATCAAACAGCAAAGATACTCGACTATGAATCAGATCCATGTACAAAAATGGTGGACAGTTTGAACGGGTGTTTTCGATGGTATTGCGATAGTTTTATTGTTGCTGTTTGCAGACATAAGGTTCTCCACGTGCTTGGTGTCTGCATTGTTAACTTGAAACTTTGAAACTAACATTGCACCCTGTGTTGAAGAAGCGTGGAGTGGACAAATATTCTTTTTTCAAATCCGATAACACGGCAGCACCATCCACCGCTCCACAGAGAGCGATTTAAATACCGTTACCTTCCTCGTAAAGTTTTCCTTAAACGTCGCCACCCTTTTCATAAAGTATTTCTTGTACATTGCTACCTGCCTCATAAGTACTTTTTAAACACTGCTACCTTTCTCGAAAAGTATTCTTGCCGTGTTCTGCATCAAGGAAATAAAGACATGAGAACCCGTTATTTATTTTGCATGAAATTCTGCAAACTCGTATTATCAACACCAGTGTTTGAAAAACACAATAAACAAGCGCTTAGCGACGGGCGATAAATGTGTTATTCACTGAAAATGCGTTTTGGAAGTCCGTTTGAAAAACGTTAGTCGTTTGTTTGGTCTCAAATGGCTATTGTGGTTTTAAAAACAGGTTTACATTTAGCAAACGATAAGGCCTTGCCCATAACGCATCTGCTTTTGAAGTTCTTTCCGTCGAATATTAAGATTTGACTTCAAATTGAAATAACTGATTGTTGTGTTGCTGTTCTTGATTCTTCTTTGCGCGACTTTCAAGCTTCATTCCGTTTCAGACCGAATTTGTTTCCAGTTATGATCAATCCGTTCTTTTCTTTCGCCCAATATATTGTATTATAAGGCAATGCCTCTATGGAAAAAGTAATACTCATTATTATAACTGCAACTTCCGGATTGGGTATATCATAATATAATGAAGGTGTTGCACTAGGTTGTGCTGACATTGTATGGTTTAAATTTAAAATAAAGAACTTGCAATGCCTGTTTTGGCAAAAAATGACATGCAGATTTTTGTGGACGTTTTTCTTTGTTGATTTGCAATGTTTTTCTTTTTTTCGATTTAATGTGAATTTTTACGCTGCAAACCGCGTCATTCAGGAACACTGCGCTTTCTCAATCCATGTACGATTTTCGACTTCTGCAGTGATTGCTGTGCGCAGACCCGTAGCCAGGATTTCAGGTGTTGGGAGGAAGCAAAATACAATTTTTGGGGGAAAGATTTTTGTGATATGTCTAACAAAATTTTCTTTGCATAATAATATGTGGGTTAGCACTTCCCCGAGTGTCCCCCGTGGCTACGGGCCTGGCTGTGTGCTTTTGTTTGCAGCAGAGCGCGTCGCAGCTATTATAAGAAAATTCCTATCATAATGACCGTAAGGAGCGGTCCTAAATTGTTTTCAGGGCGGCCCAAATCTGAGTTTGGTGGACACCCCGCGACCCAGGACGCAAATACCACATTAAAATATACTGATCGTACGGGTGACTTTTGGCAATAAGTTGTTAAGTTCGATTTCAAAGTCAGAAATCTACTCTTTTCTCAAGCACCTATTATACGCTACAGAGAGGCAGAGACAAGCAGGTGGCATTGAAAAAACACAATTCAGTTTCGGATGGCCTCGACGCGATCCATTTTTTGAACCTTCGCGACCCTTGTTTGGATCGCGATCCATACTTGGGGAACCACTGGCCGGACGTGCTGCAAGTCTATGAAACGAAAAACAATTACGCCGCACAGTTGTACGTCACAAGTCAACTGGCGCGCATGCCCGTCACAGTCCATTGCTTCAGTGGCCAATGGACGTACGTACAACATCAAAAAAAAGGTAATTTGCGGTACTGCGTTTCTATTCCGTAGATATTATACAGATCACAATTCCCTATACCTATCCGTATGTTACTATGCTTTAATTTGTTATGCAAGCATTATGAGTATGTTTATGTTTTTCAAATAAAATCTATAAAATATAAAATGTGAAACGACGTAATACATTGGCAGACCAGAGTCAATTTGCACTTGAAGAGCAGATTCCAACAAAAATATTAGTGTTACAATGCTGGCGAAACCCCGGGTAAGATAATTAGCAAATGCAGGGAAAGATTTTAAAATGAACCTGTCAATAAATGAAACGATGTGGAAATGGGAGAGAAAATTGTTTAAAACATTCTGGCGTCGCATAATGTTTTGCAGCGAGAATGATAGACAGAAAATAGATACATTGGAAGTCTCAAACAAAGTCTTTATAATCCTTTAGTGAGTTGCTAGAGAATTAATTTATTACTTATAGTTTTTGGACATAACTTGCCAACCGCTAACGCTAGATGGCCAAATAAGGGCTCTAATATGACGCCAATTTTTGCCTAGTTCGATTAAACACAACGGATAAATTTCTAGAACTTTTTTCTCAGACTCTGATGATCTCATTCAAAATTCCCTTGACTTCCCACAGTCGTGACATCACATCAAGAAAGACCAAACCCAAAAGTACCTGGCTTTTTTGCATCGAAGCTGAGAGACTTTCTGTTTATTTCGAGGGTTTGAATAGCACTCTAGCTCTCGGTAGAAAGATATGACTACACAAATCCCGAGACACTTATAGTGTAGAGCACATGTGTCAAACAGGTGGCCCATGGGCCAAATCAGCGCCGGATTTAGGGGGGAGGGCCAAGGGGCCCGGGCCCAGGCATCATGTTCATGTGTTTCGCCATATGTGCGACATGTGCGTGCCCATTAGTCATGTTTAACGAGAAAAGTTTGTTTGCAGACGCTATTAATTATATATCGGCCGGCCAGTATTTCACTTGAAGAATATTTGATATTGTGACGAAACAACTATTACAGTACACTTATTGGTTTCCTGAAAGTCGGTCAGGTATCTGAATCTAGTGAATGCAAGGCCAAGCCACGCAGAACACATTAGCTTACGTCTCTACTCGTTTCTGGTAGATTTTGCGTCGGCTTTACTCAGATTTGCACAGGTCGCATATGAGTAACATTGCTAGGTATGGCTATCATGCACCCTCTTTTTGAAGTACATGCCCACTTTTTTCATGAGAAATGAAATATTCTCTGAGGACATTCGAAACTGTCGTCCTTTTTGCATTCTTATTTTACAAAGTTATTTATCAGTGGCGTATCTAGAGCTTTGCGTCAGGGTGGAAAGCTTAGCTAAAAGGAGCCCAGCGGCCACTGTACAGGCCCCACTAGCCAACACTCGGAAAAAAAACTTGAGAAGTGATGGTGAATCCGGATGTGGATAGCTATGCTAAAACCCCAAATCACCGGAAAATAATCCGAAAAACGCTAAAAACAACAAACTACTGAAAACCAAAAGAATACTATAACCGCAATATCACTTAAGGTGGCGGTCCGATTTTCATATTTAGATTGCCAGGAGGGGCATTTCGCACCTTTGCCTCCCATCAGTTACGTCACTGGCTATGATATATTGTTTTTGCATACAGTAAGCTGCCCCTACTGCAACAAGATACGAGATGGTGGCGTAGCTTAGTTTATGGGAGGGCCTGCGAGTTGTCTAATTAATCCATGTTTTGGTTGAGTTAATTCTCGGCTGGAAAGGCAAATGCTTTCACATTAATCGTTACATAACAGTGGTAAATCCTTTTTCAGCATCTCAATGACCTTGGCATTACGGTGTGGACTGTTGACTCCATTATAGATACTGGATTAGGTTTGCCGATGAACCGTGATACGGTAATCAATGTATTGTATAGTGTAGTAGTTTCTAGTAATTATGGCTAATCCAGGGGTGCAAAAATGCGTGTTATAACTTTACTATTTTAGTCAGCTCGCTGACCTAAAAACATTATTCAGTTTTAAGGCTCCTTTCACTGCAACATAACCATCATTACGTCACAGAGACGCTGTTCAAGCATTAGCGTAGCATAATAGATGATTGTGGTTAATGTACAGACCTTTTGCTCTATGGTGGGAGGATAAAGGTTGATTTACAGTAGATACAGTAGTAATCTTAAGTGGGTTCACTTCATTACTGTATCATGGCCAGATATCACAAAAACTCGTTTGCTTATCCGACCGACTCACTTCTGATACTTCGCTATAAATGCTACCGGCAATAATCACAAATTACATTTTATTTTAATGATTTCATTAGTTTCATAAATGACATATATTGATGACCAAACAATGGTGCTCACCAATAATAACTCTTTTAACTTGCAACACTTCTCGAGTCAACTCCCCGAACCAGAACAACCCATGCAACTGTGCAATCAAATAAAACGATTTCTTTAGGGTCATACAGCATTCTATGTCTTTAACAATTTGTTCAGAGTACTGTTGACTGAATCGTTTAACTCTGACTTTTGGTTCTGAATGTTCAGAAAGTAACTTAGCTTCTCAACGGAAACTCATCATTATTGAAATCGATGTGCAGCTTTCTTTGCAACTGTCACGTTTCAACACATCGTGACGCAAGGCTTAAAGCCTAACGAAAGCGTTTCGTTGAATAGCACTTTGCTTGAGCAAACTGGTAAGAATTTGTTTTTTTTTAAACAAGTCAAAATTTGTCGTCCATAGTGACATAGATTCACCCGGACAAGCCACTTTTACTTGACCGGTTAGAGGTCTTGGACAAGACTTGACCAGTTCGAAAACTCTTAATCGTTGGGCTGATTGGGTACTCATGCCCAAAACAGTTATCCAATCGACTTAACCTCAGGTATTCGTTAGAGGCAAAGTCGTTTTACTTCTGAAGCCAAACTTTAAGAGTTTAAACTCTGGAAGAAATTGGAACCGGTCGTCGATGCAATTAGTTCCAATCCAATTTTTGGAGACGAAAATTGCTCCTTTTGTACTGAAATTTTCAGGAATGCCCCATGCATTTGTTACTAATATAAGCTCATTAAGTCATCCTTATTGCGCAATACACTGGTTCGTTTCGTTGAAAGTCATGTGATGATCATATGATGTCTGGTCACGTTTTTCGTGGTTATGTGCATGATCAGGTGCTGGCCGGATGTGTGGTCGAGCTCATGATCAGCATCTGATCGGATATGTGTCTATGCTTGTGATCAGTGAGTATTTTCAAGCTTTGACTTGCTGTTCCTGTTTCAATGTTCTTTCCAGCTTTTAGCCTGCTGTACAATTATGACTGGTCCAGGCTTAGCCTGTTATACAGCAACTAGTTATAGCAGGTAGAACTTGCCTGCTACATTAATTCTGTCAAAACTGGCCATTTGAGGGCAACCATAATGCTGTTATGTCCTTCAGTGAAAATGAGTTTGACACCCCTGGTGTAGAGGTTTTGCTTTCCTTAAAGGGATATTAAAAGACGTGACAAAACGTGCATAAACTCTGAGTTAATAACTTGGCGCTTACCGTTTTCAAAAACATTTTAACAAATCAGCGCAAACTGACTTTTAGACCAAGAGCATCGAAGACACAACAAGGGAAGTTACCAGACGTAAAACAAACCAAAGGATTGAAAGACAGTCAAGAAATCTAAGTACCTCCGAAAGTACATTTCTTTTATTGTTGTCACATAATATTGGCGACGACTGCAGAGGTTGAAATCCATAAAAACTTAGCATGACTATGCAGAAACGCAAACTCGTTTGACGCCGTTTGGAAAATCTCGATAGTGTCAAATAACCAACGCTATGGAGTGTTTTCCAGGCAAACACAGTCATGATGGCCACTTCCTGTTATGGATCTTGTTAGGCGCAGAACACAGCAGTACACATCCTTGTTTGGGGAGATTTGTCTTGAAAAGACGATCAATGGATGGTTTTAGAAACTTTAATTCTGAAGGTTTCGTTGCAACTTCAAGCTCTGTCCACTTTGAAAAAAGTAGGATCAATATCTTGTGGTTGTGAAGAGTAACGAGTTTGGTGAAGCGGGATAAAATAACTCTTTAGCTGTGTGCGTAAACAGCTTCAAAAATTTATGGGTGCATTAAGATTGCAAGTTAGATTCTCTGCTGCAGGTAACAGTTGATTAGGCCTATATGCAAACGATAAAAAGTTGGAAATCTCAGTTTTTCGACAAAACGGATCCATCTTCTTGAAGAAATATACATATGAATAACCACAACTCAGGGTAGGTTGTAGCACTTTCTAAGTTCGAATTTAGTTTTATATCCAGGTAATGCTTTCCAACTGGTTTTCATTGTCATGTGTCTCTAACCTGATGTCGCAAGGTTTGTGACCGCACTAAAACACCTGTGATGTCACAGTAGGTTAAGATTAGGCAGTGAAGAAAAAAGTTTGGCTGCACAAAAATTAGGCTAAGGTTGCAGCTGTACGTGTTCAAGTAGTGTAAGCCTACGCGATCAAACTAACAGTAGTGACGTGTATGATGAAGAAAAAGAGCAATGCAGAAAAATGGTTCAAGGAGGTCTACATTAACCTCACAACGATCTAGAAAAGACTCAGAAGCATCAAGCAACGCACCCTTTTTAGCTTTAGCAGATTATAAACCAAGTAAGTAACATAGGCAGTCTGTGTTGTAGGCGATGCCGGGACCAAACGTTTTGGGTGGAAGGAAAAGTTTAGATCTTTTTTGTTTTTCTTTCAAAACCGTAACATACCAAAATCCTTATTGAAGAAACCAAAATCCTACAGACATCCAAAGATTTTCAAAAGCCTATATTATTAAAGATCATGACATTAGCAGGACTCAGCCAATATCTTTCAACTTGTATTTCACGGAAACCCCAAATTTTACCCTATTGCCTTCAATCAGTTGTTTTTTCTTAATTGTTGAAGTTTTATCGGATCTTTTCTTTTTATGAATCTTTCAAATCAAAGCTTCAACAAATAAGCCAGGAAGTTGAACTTTCCTGAAAAATTAAATTTGTCTTTTCAACAATATGTTTTAGAAGATTAACGAAACCACTTTTAGTTTGAAACCATGGTTATTAAGTAACAATAGTATGGAAACAGTTAAAAACTAGAGCTTTTAATCCGACCATCTTCACCGCCCAGTGCGCTGGCAATGTTGTTTAACTCCATCGCAGTCTTCAAAGGCATACTCTCTAGACCAGTGCTCTTCAACGTTTTTGTTATGGTGCACCCTTAAAGATGTTTTGATGAACTCATGCACCCTATTTACTTAAACCCATACACCCTATTCACTGACACGTCCCCCACCTAATTGCGCCCATGTCTGCGTGTACCAGGGCCTAACTATACAAGCACCCTAATTCAGGAACTCGGCTACATAATTCAATTGTTAATGGCTCATTGTCTGCTGCTTATGAATCACAAATAATCAGCTAATTACAACAATTAGCTTGACATGGTCTGATGCTTACGCACCACACTTTAGAATGTGCAAAGGCAAGGTTAAATCCTGAAAGCCATTGGTTGGTTAATGGTTCATTCTTGCTAACAGAAAGTTTTTGTTAAACGTAACTGTTTATTTAGGTGTGACAAGTTTGTGATGCACTCTTGTGAACCTTTTCGTAGTGGTGCACTCCACGCATATTTTGATGCACCCTAGGGTGCACCGTGCACATCAGTTGAAGAGCGCTGCTCGAGACCAGGGGTGGGCAACCTGTAGCCCGCGGGCCAAAAGTGGCCCGGGAGCTGAAGTTTTTTGGCCCGAGGAAAGGTTCAGAATCCAGAAAGGTTCAGATTTTGAAGTAGGTAGTACTGTTATTAATGAGTATTGCAAATTCGTCTATGGTTGGCCAGCGAGTTGTCTAACCCGCAGAGCTTGACACACGCAGCTGTGCCCCGTGGACCAATCTGGTTGTGTGCATTTGGCCCGGCAGTGCTGCATGGTTGCACACTCTTGCTCTAGTAGACTCTAGAGCAGGGGATCCCAACCTGGGGTACATGTATCCCTAGGCCTTAGGGGTGCATTTGTTTATGTCAAAGCGTACGTTTATTATACAACCACAAGAAGTCAACTGTTGGACATGAAAACGGAGTCTACCTTTCTTGTTCTAAAATATAAAAGTTCTATTTTCATTTCAATTAGTCTTTTTGTCATAGGAAATTGTAAGGGTACATGCTCATCTGTCGAAATGTTAAGGGGTACATGATCAGAGAAAGGTTGGGAACGCCTACTCTGGAGTTTAGAAATTTGGTGCCATGGTATGGAATGCAAACTCACTCAAGCATTTTACCGCAGACGTTCGTAAACTTCACGGAGAGTTTTTTCAGTCATTTAATAGGTCTGGTGAGTTTCTTGACCATTGGAGCTAGTTTGTTAGTTTCTCGATGTTTTAGTGAAATGTTTATAGGAGTTAAACGTAATGTCTAGTTTTTATTTCTCGCAGCTTGTGTCCTTGGCGTCAAACAGTTAGTTGCGGTGTTCTGATTTCTGACCTTATATCCTGATTTTTGCTCGTTGTAATCCTGGGTTTGTTTGCTTTCTCTGCTCTTACTTTAGTCTTTCAAATTTTTACCAGTAGACTTTACTTACAAATTTCAAGACTGAAGATGCGTAAATTTCACGATTTCCTCTTCAAAAAGTGCTGATCGATTGCTAGTTTACCCCCATTGTGGAGAGTATTTGCTCGAATAATTTGTGAATAGTGATATTTGTATTTTTTTGCTTTGATTTCGTTCAGAGAAAATATAGATTTGCTTCTCCAAAAAGATTTACTTTGAATTATCAGCCATATGGTGTTGTGGTAAAAGGTTGTAGTCCTAAAATTTTGGAAGGACAAATTGAAAATAAAACTGAATTTTTGCATCATACAAGGTTTATGATACTGAGAAGTAGATCAAGTTGAAAGTTGGCAAAACTGTTTTTAGCTGTTAGACAAAATTTCCTGGTACTTTCTTTAACCAATTTTGACGAAAATTATAGTTGTATTCTTTTATTTTGTGAAATTTTGGCCATGGTTCACAAATTTCGAGGCGATTTTGTTGAATATATCTTAACAGAGGCCTAAAAAAATACAAAAAAACTATCTTATTTAATTTGACAGTTTGACGTTTTTTGTAATTTTTAACTCAACATTTTATCAAATGTTCAGCAGCTCGTCATGTAAATATCAATCTCGTTTCTCTTCTTGCAGAACGTACGAAAACCTGGCTAAAAATCGCAGCAGCACTTGTTTTCATCTACTTGCTCGTTGGTGTGTTATTGGTTGAAAGGTGGTTGGGTATGTTTTCTAACTGCATGACTAAACAAATATCATTTTCAATTTTCATTAGTCGTCTAAGTAACGAATAATATATTGCAACAATCGTTTTGCTTGCAGGGTTACTGGCGTGCGATGGTCCTCTGTTGAAAGCTTTGGCAAATTTCCTTGTGAGTAAAATTGATGCAATCGTTTTATTTCAAACCTGCATGCTTCGTATTATTATCTTTCCTGTAAACTCATTCCGCCAGTTCAGATCCTTCTTTAAAATATTCCGCAGGAATAACAAGTATTTCGAACAGTGATTTTCAACCTTTTTGTCATCGTGGAATCCTTGATATACTTGAGCGTTTGTCATGGAATCCCCATTAGCAAAAATTTAAAAAACACGAGTTACTTGTAAGAAAATCAAACGTTTCGTTATTAGACACTTCAACAAACAAACAGTTATTACATAAGATATTTGATGCCTCGGTTGTTCTTACATTTTTGGAATGTATAGCTGCTACATTCAGAATTTGGTCATAGCGGCAAAAACACCCGTATCTACAGTAATTGTCATACAACTTTCTTAACTTTGGCAATTGAATTACATTTGGTCCGCTCCGGATTAGGTGTCTCTTTTACATTTGAACTACATTTGCTCATTACCGTCCACACCTTCGCTGTTTTTATTATTTTCCTTCACAGAAAATAAGCTATTTTGCTTCAACTGGCTTGACTAAATAGTAAAATGTTAGGTTTCACACTGTTTTTACTAAATTCCCACGATGGATGAAAAGCAGCTCCAGTCTGTGACTCAGTCTACTATCGCTGCTTGACTCAGGCTGAGTCTACTTTCTGCTCAGTCCAAGGGCGTTCGCAGAAAAGTCTCATGGGACGGGGTTCATTCAGTGACATGACATATGATGGTTATTTGTATTTGGTGTGCGCTGTTTGTGACGTCACAGTTTGACGTCATAATCATGTTTCCAAACCAACGGTTTGGTGAAGTTTACTGACACAGTGCGCATGTTCTTCTACACCCACTCTCCTTATTTGAACACCCACTCTCCTTATTTTATGTGTCATTGCACTGAATATAAACTATCAGCGTTCCAAGTTAGGATATCGGAGGAAAATGCAGTCAACGCAAGGACACAGCAGTTCA
>JGI24021J15306_10000190_pt1 | contig 37158 bp, 21 predicted proteins | sample Ectturendosymbi1_FD_15306 | JGI IMG/M metagenome (IMG submission 15306)
CCCCCCCCTGCTGCTACATCCTGGCGACGGGCCTGGGCCGAAGCCTGATTAATGCTTTTTGTCGGGGCGGTTGAGGTGAACGCTCTTGCCTAAGGAGCGCAACGGCGAGTCACTCAGTGGTCGTGGTTCGAACACCCAACTTTCCAATTGGCCATTCACGACTTCTCTTCATCTGTCTTTACGTTTCTGTCAAAGCATGAGAATTAACATTGCATTTTGTAAACTCTCATGTTGAAATATCGGTGGCATCCGCTGTTTTTTTCATCGATCCGATTTGTATAACATCTTAGCCACGGACATTTGTGGATGGCGTTACAATGACGAGTTTTTACTTTTTCCACCCAAAACAATCTTCCTTAGCATTGCATGATGAAAGAGAAGAAAGTTTTACCATTGTTTTTCTATCATCATGATTTCTGCTTTATTACGTGTAGGTCCACCACGATTTATTTGTATGTTTAATTATCTCAGATTGAGCACCCGTGCCAATGGGTTAATTTCCTAATGGGTCCTGAAACAGGCCTTATACACACGACACTTTTTGTTCTTCCGCAAATTTATAATAGATAAATTGATTTCAATAAATTGAAAAAATAAAATGTTTCATTAAGTCACTATTAATGGTTTCACGTTTCAACGAATATTTAGAGAACAGACATGCGCAGAAAGGAGAGGAGTATGAAAACTGTGCGACGCATTATTTCCTAACTGTGGAGCCCAACTGAGTGTGGCGCAAGTGAAGTAAGGGTAGAGTTTTCCTGAAACGATGTTACATGATTTACGAATCACTATTGATGAGTATATTGTTTATAAAGCTTTTTAGACCCACATGTACTCGTCATAGGAAAGCAGCTATAAAACGAGTTGCAGAAGGTGATTTATACAATGTCTGTGATGTATAACCATTGTTGATTTGCCGTCAACAGTGGCCTCGGAAATCTCACCAGAATATAATTTGGCGTAACAAAACTTGTTCATGTTAAAAATATTCAAAAGTTCCTAGAACGTACAGTAGCTTCCAACACCTATACGCAAAAAATGAAATATATTTTATCTAACCAATCTGCGACGTCTAGTTACACGTCATTTTAAGTTTTGAACTTCAACAAACGTTGAAAACATGCCAAGGTTTTGTTGGACAAATCACCAGATTCAGTTTGTGCGTTCCTGTGCAAGCTCGTGTTGCATGTTCAGAAAGTGAAAGTTTAAAAAGCTCAGTAACGTGGTATTTTTGTGTAAGAGACATTGAGATACAATTGGTGAAAGCCAAATTAACTTCATTCAGAATGAGGATGCGGATATGTTGTTTTACCAGCCTTCACCAAGAGTTTTGAGTATGCATCTCATTGTTTTCCGAAACACTAAAATTTGATTAATTTCTAAAACACTAAAAAGAAACACTAAAATTCAAGGTTTGACAGGTGTCCAGCATTACTATACATCGATTATTTTCAGACATTCTTTAAATGCGTTTTTGTGGTGAAATAGGAAAGAATTGCTTTTTATCTCTAGTATTGTACTGTTCATCTATGCATACAATTCTTTCTGTTTTTTTTGTCTGGGCGAAGCTTCAGACAAAACATCCAGCGTTACAACTGCAAAAAATCACTATATCCATGTAAATTGATGCTGTTGCTGATTTCAAAATCGGATGGCTGGCAAATAACCAGACATTACCTGGTTCGTCAAGCACTGGTGTTGACCCTCTTTAACGGATCAGCGTTTCTCATTTCCCTTATGCGTTTATAAACTTTGATAGTTTGACGCTCAACCTCGAGTCATTTTAGTAAAAAGTCAAATCTTGAATCTAATCAAGTCATTGATAATGAGTCCCCATGCCGATCGCAGTAGCTTTGTCTCTCAATCACGCATTTTTGTTTTTGAACAGATGCGGAACAGGTTGTTCAGAAAGCATTGGAAGACGAGGTTCTAATTTCTGGATTATCTATCGAAGTCTCTTTATATTATCATTGCATGTCGCGCGAACACATCTGTAGAAACAACCGTCCACAAGATACGCCACATACGAGAAGACGGACTCCAGATGGTATCTTCTTTATTTCTCATGTGGATATTTGGTTAAAACACCTTTCATGAGATTTGACACCGTGTACTGGCTAACATCGCCTCAGAAAGTAGTAACGCATGATGAAAGTAGCCATAGTCTGAATTTGCTTATGATCATCATGCATGTATATATCGTAAATACCACTGCAACGATCTGTTCTCGTAAACTAGGGGTCTCCAAACTACCGACCGCGAAGCCAGTTTTTCCGGCCCGCGAAGGTATTTTTACAGTAATGAAAAAATAATATATTTACGAAAAACCTATCGACTTGATAGAATGTAACGTATCCTGAAACAATCTCATTATGTAAGATGTCTGCCCATCGAACTGTTGCGTAATAGCTTATGTAGCCCTCTGACAAAAAAGTTTGGAGACTCCAGTCGTAGACTATTGAAAGAGGTAACGTTTTTGCCCACAAAGCCCTACATTAACTCCTCTATTCGCAGACAAGACTTAGGCTATGTTGTTTGGGGTGCGCGAACAACCTATCAAGCAGTGTATGAACTATTGCAACCAATGATATTCGTAAATTTGTTTGTATTTGAACACGAGCGTTGTGCCTTTCCCCCATCAGGTGATGGCGTCATAAGACTGACAAATTGTACGCATAAGTAAACCATTATTGTTTGCAGATAAGGCTCCGCGTTGCGATGAAAAGATCATTCATGTTAACTCTGTTTCAGTTTCTGATAGAAAACAAGTCAAGCCATTTGACTATGTTCCGAATGTCAAAGATGACGTGACTAAGTTCGTTCGGCATTCCAGTAATCTCTTGGAGCAGTTGCAACAGCAACTGAAACCGTTTGCAGAAGCTGAATTCAAAGAAAAATTAGTTGAAAATAACACTTCACACACTGTTGTCATTGTTAAACCTGAGTTGAAGGTAAGTGACCTAAGATGAACATAGGATTATCATTGTTGGTTGTTTTTAACATGACTTTTTATTTCTCTTTCTGTTAGTTCGTGTTCTATGTGTAATAATGCTGTTTACTTCTCTCGTCGAACACTTCCAGAAGTAAAAATCCACACAGCAAAATTTTTTACAGAGGCAGATTTCCTAACTTTTTGAAGTAATTTCAGTGGAGTGATTACTGCTTTTTTAAACATAATTTACTGTATTTAAGGTCTTAGTATAAACTGATTGAAAGTGGACAGACTCTTTTCACATTGACCAAAGTCTCGTGTCCATATTCACACTTACTTGGCTTTTGCCTATGCATTGTAGCTCTCATAATTGCTGTTTTTATCTTCTGTGGATTCATGTTATCTTGGATCTGAGCCTTAGATACAAAAATCTGGATTCAGTTCGAAAGTTTTCAGTAAAAAATCAAGAGTTCTGATTTTTGTTTTGAGTGCCAAATTCTCACCTCGAAGTATCACACGAAAATTGGTAGCAAGTGTGATTTCAGTGTTGTTATTTTCTTACTTAACACACAAAGACCGATCCCGGATAGTTTCAGTTTTGCCTTATGTCTGACTACTTGCTAGAGTAGAAAATTTTGCGAGCACATTTGGTATGGGTCTTACGTTTTTAGGCGTGATTGTTGTTCAACCAGTAATTGTAACCAAATTTAATACCAATCTACAGACTATTCCCCACGATTGCAAGAATAACCAGATTAAATTCCGAAGGAAATGCTCCAGCCTGCTCTCGAATTTTTTAAATAATTTTGTCTCGTCCTCTGCATCTTACGATGAAGACAATTTGGCCCGCTTGCGGAAATCAAACTCTTGGACTGAGGACTCAACGTTTGCCCGAGTGCCAATAAAAGACGACGTGATCGTCGCCGTACACATAAAGTAACAAGTTTGAGTCGTTTTGGTCGACTACAATTGATCAAACTTAGTCACACTTAAATGCAAACTTTTTGTGTGGTTGTCTCGAGATCAGTAGACAGTATGAAAGTGATTGCGAAACAGTTCGATTTGCAATCGATAAGGCTGTATCTTTCTTTGAAAAAGTAATTTTTGCTGGTATCAATTAATTGTTTTCACAGATTATGCTACTTGAGCGTTTCCAAGCATTTCGTGTTGATTGAGATTATTAGTAGCAGTTCACATGCTCATATTGATGAAGGTTTTGTTTTCCAACATTTTGCCGCAGTCATGTCCCGTTTTTTTGTGTGAAGGTGCCTCTCAAAGAACTATGCCCGTATGCTACTTTCGCTAGTTCTTCCGAAATTGTAAATAAAACTTTAACTACATAATTTTGATTAACACTCGGATAAAACTTCATGATCAGTTGCAGTTTTTAGCTGACACTTTTGAACAAATTTTTAAAGAATTGTTGGACAGTCGAGTTTGTGATACATGATAATTTTCTACCTTATTTTTCCTGGTAATGTAAAACAAAGCCAACTTCAACGTTCCTTAACTTGTTTCTTAGATTCAATACACCGCATCCAGGCCACGTAACTGTCATCGGGTGGAAAGACGAGGTGCCTCAGTTGCTGGATTACATAAGACAAAAGTGCGAGTGCTGCCGTGAGAGCCTTAGTTTCGACCAGTCTTCTTTCAGGTACCTTGCAGTGAGTTGGTGGTGCCAGGGCAGGGGTTCCCAACCTCGGGTATGTGTGCCTCTAGGGGTATATTTGTTTGTCAGAAGAGGTACATTTAAGGTTAGAAATAGAAGGGAAAAATATATTTATATATTGTTTGTTTACAAATATTCTAATATAAAAGTACTATTAAAAGTTATGTGGAATTTTGTTATTTTGCTCAGCCTTTTTGTCATAAAAAATTTTAGGGGTACATGTTTATCTGTCAAAATGCTGAAGGGTACATGGTCAGAGAAAGGTTGGCAACCCTGTGCCAGCGACAAGTATTAGTTCCGTTTCAACAACTTTTTGCAGTTTTATCATTCATGTAAATTTGTATATCAAAAAGGTTCTGGAATTAATCGTTTTGAAATTGACCTTAAACGAGGAAGAGATGGAGTGATTATTGGCATCTTTATTGAAATTAAAGCGCTTCTGAATGCTGTGAAGCGTTTGTAAATTTCGGCACGTATCGCAACAAAGGCCAAAAATGAGATGTATCCATATGGCTGCATGCTTTTAAAAAAGTAGAAACGTATATCACCTTTTCCACGAAAGGATTTGGAAGTGGGTTGGATGTAGACAACGAAGTCACTTTTCTTTTGATCTCAAAATTAGATGTGGAATGAAAAATTTCTTGCCAAGCCTTGAAACAGGTGTACATCAAGCAGCTCAACTAGACAAAAGAAACTGCCTTCTGTTAATTCGGTACTTAATCCCTGTGTTTTACGTTTCCACACAGAGCAATGCAAGAATGCAAGATATTTGAAGATTTACAGGAATCATTTGAAAGTACTGTAAAAATCAGTCACGATTCGAAAATCTTCACGTTGACTTACGAAGGGAACAAGACAGCTGTGGCAGAGGCAAGATCCCAAACCTCCGACCTGAAATTGGTAAGGGCCCGGACTTTAAAAAAATGCTGCGGTGATGCGTATTTCGTGTCAATGAATCGAAATGTTGATGACTCTGCGGATCAGCATTCTTTTCGCAAGATATGTGCTATCGGTTGGATTTTATATTCTAGAAACTGAAAACAAGAGCTGTGTCGGAACTCGGCAGTGTTTCGAAGTTTCTCCAAATCGCGTTGCAAAACCGCGCAACAGAAAACTCTTTTGACGTTCGAGAAGTGTTGCAAGCACATTTTGACCTGGAAAAAATAAAGGGTGAGTGGCGCCACACATGCACGTATTTTTCATTTTGCAAATTACAAAAAAGCATATTTTTGGCCTTGCCTTGTAATGAGAAAAAAACATTTTGCCTCCAGCAAGTGGGTTCATTTCGGGAATACGGGGAAGATGACTCCCGGGCGCCGTTTTTTCGGACTCCCAAAGTAGCAAAACAATGCATGCTGCGTATTCGCTTTCACTGAAAATCTTTGACTCCGAAAAAGTTTTCCGACGCTGCAGGGGAGCGTCAGAATTTTTGACGTTTTTTTTTGCAAGTTTTTGCGCCAGTGCTCTTTACGCGTTCAGTACGATTAGATTATTTTCCTTGAAACAATCGTTGCTAGACTGTTTTTGTACGACACAAATTTTTTGTTTGGCCTACGTATTCAGCAATGCCGAGCCGGATTTCATGAAGCTCAAAATAAACAGGTTGACTGAGAGTGAAATAGAAACGCTAAGTAAACTAGAGCGTTGAGGCGATTTGTTAAACGATAATGGGCAGCGACATTCGTGTATTTGCAAAGCAGCTTACTGGCCCGCGCGCTCATTCTCGTACTATTTTTTCAATCTTACTGCAGGCCATGGTTTCTCCATCGCCGTTGCAACAGGCACGTTGTCTAGCTTGAGTTGATCAGCTGAACTGCAACAACAATCACGCCCAATAACGATTTTGAGCGGCCAACCGCCGTAAAACACGCTACCTTTTCTCTTGCAGTGACGATTGCATCACACCAAACCATGATATTTCTGAAAATTTGACTGTTTTTACCTGTAGAAGATGGTGGCTCCGATGTGTTAGTCATTTTCCAGATATCATAAAATTTTTTCTCGAGTCAGCAGTCTTTCAGTTTCACTTTGATGGCCTGAATGAGTTCATCCTGCATGAGGAAGCCGACATTGTCGCAACAATTACGAACAAAGATAGTATTTGGTAAATCCGAACCCTGCCAACATCGGTAGGCAGTTTTTCGCGGCATGGCAAAAATGGCTATTTAAGATGACAAGGCGGTAAAGTCAATCGATCCTACATACTTGTATCAAAAGGAGCTTCTCACTGTTTCTGATGCCTGCTTTTCTCGAGCAACGCTTCAACTTCGTTCGCTCAACTGAACAGTTTCAATTCAAACAATAGAAAAAAACAACACTAACCATTCACGAAGCCTGTTTGTGGACCACAGTATAAATGTGCAAAATATGTTGCAGAGTTTTTGATGCAATGAGGGAAAATTTTGCTGATGAATAGAACCTAAGGTACGTGTAGACAATATTGCGACGTAGAATCTACTGAACTTGCGCATTTTCCTATCCGATGCAATGCACATTCATGTTGCAGTATTGGTCTGCTAAGCGAATAAACAAGTCTTTAATGGAAAACCCGTAAACCTAGCTCATGAAGTAAGTAACCGTCACTGCCAAGTCATGTGTACCAATGTTTTCAATTCTTGGAAGACAAACTGCGTGCAAGCCGCACAATAGATACATACGTGGAAATTTTAGGCCCACATGAGGCTCTGATTTCTAATGAAGAATTGCTTATGGTGTACAGCTGACACATGGGGTTGCCGAGGCCACTTTTGCCCTGTACGCCATTGTCTGGAAGTCCACAATTTTTTTACAATTTTGATAAAAATGTGTGCACTTTTGCATGGTTTCAGTATCTCTATAAGAATTTCTGTCTTACGTGAATTAAACCACACTTTAAGAAGCGCTGCAAACATTTGTCACCTAGAGCGCCATGAGCATTCCAGACTTACCCTATTATTACAGCCGTTCCATTGGCGGGGCATGGAATGCGCGATGTGAGCTGGGAATAGCGCCTATATGTATGGGGCGTGAACAAGTAGCAATAGAGTGACCACGTTGTGTAATCTCTATTGTTGTTTCCTGCCATAATGTGAAACTTTGCGACTGCTCGGACCCTCCGATCGCGACAGTATCCTGCGTTTATGTGTCACATGCACATTCATCTTTAATGTACTTTCTCCCGTGACGTGAGAATCGAACGAACTTTCAGCCCTCGTACTTTGTTCATCTTTGCAGCAGTTATTGTACAGTAAGCACCTCTGCAATTGTGTTTTTTTTATTTGCTCGCTTTAGATTTACGCATCCGCACAAACCTCACAAAATACACACGTGTGTCGAACACAGCAAAGTCTGTAAGGCTCCCAACTCGTATTAGAAGCAACAACGCGGAAAAAATAATTTTAGTGAAGCCATGTTGGAAAAAATGAACGACTTTATTTTCGTTTGGATAACAAACTAGGTGCGAATATTCCATAGGGAATAAACTCGGTTATTTCACTGCAGACTAATTCGTTGTTGTGAAAGAGTCTATCTGATAGGTTTTTGTCCTCACGTCATTGTGCAGTTTCAGCAAATAACTTCGTACTTTTCCTGACTTTGCTGTTTTTGATGATGTGGCGAAATGTGTAATGTTACCTTTGTTATGAGTTTCTGATGTTTGAATTTTCAGTTTCTATCCAGTTTGTGGATGACCAGGTCTGCTGGCTGTACGTCAAGCAGGCCGAGCAATTTCGCGCCGAAAAAGCTTTAATGAAAATTATTCAGCAACAAAGTTTTCAACTTGAGCAAGGATTTGATGACGTTGTCAGTTCTACGCAATGGAAACGTCTTTGTCAGAATTTGTGCTCGTCCGGAAATCCTCAAATGTTTGTCGACGTAAGTACAGACGGCTTGAGTGAGGAAAGAAAATATTGTCAACAGTTTCTCTGTTCGTGATGTGCTTAAGGACGTTTTTCTGCTTGGAACAATACACTGCAGAGGTACATCTTTACACAAAATTTTTTTTTGTTGACATTGGGTGCGGTAACAAAGCTGAAGCTACCTTTGTTTCAAGCAAGTCTATATGTAAACGGCGCAAAAGCTTTTGCCTTCTGAACTAGCAACGAATAAGGAATGCGCACTACCGGAAACCCTTTCATATTTTTTTCCAGCAGTTATTTTCAGGTTGTGATATAAGTCAGCGGTCAGTTTCAAGCAGCACAGTAGCATGGTATAATTATTTTTATGGTTCAAGTCGACTCACATGCTACCCTGCTCACGGTCGAGACGGATATATTTCAAGTTTTTAAAAAACGTTTCTTACGCGTGTTACGAAGATATGAAATCGGTGAACTGTAGATGTCATTTCAAACAAAAATACACTTGGGAGTCTTTAAACAAAAATACACTTGGTAATTTTAAGAACACATTGTGACGGGGAAAATTTCAGTGCCCAATCAAACAAGAGTAGCAAATGTTTCTTGCAGTGCCAAACTAAAATTGCTAATCGATTTAAACTGCTTAAAATCAATCAGACTCCACTTGAGTCAAACCTTTTGCTCAGCAAATGTTTTTAAATTCGAGTTGCGAGTCGTTACATCATTTTTACAGAATGCGATTTCAGGCAAGTCGCTGAAATTCATGACTCGAATCACGCAAACATTGGGTTGAAGTAGGTATAATTCTATCAAGTTAACATAAATTTTTATGAAACAAAATTTTTTCGACCGGGATTCTTTCAAGAATATCATTTTTCAGCTAGCAACTATTTTCAAATAACTAATTTTGTTTAACTCAGCGCCCATTTTGCAGTATTACTGGATTTTAAGTCAGCGTTTTAAATTGCAGCTGACTGAGGTGCGGGAGAGAATATATCATCAAACACAATTACACGCTGGGATTGTTGCATTGATTTAACTCAAATGAAGTGGCAAAAGCATTTCAAGATTTTGAAGAAAAACTGCTCAGTTAAAAAAACAAACCGATAATTAATGAGCAGGGCTGTTGAAGTATTTTCATAAGAGAAAGAAATTTAAAAAGCCGAACGTTGTGAACAGTTGGTTTTAAAAGCTTCAATAAAAAACTTTTTTCAAATTATAACTTCTGTAAGGACCAGAGACACTATTACGTGGAATTGACAAATTAATTGTTTTTTATTTGTGTGGAACGTGAAGCATGGTGGTCAGCAATTCTGAAGATATGTGAGACAACAACCACTTAGTGGTTTGAAACTAGAATATTGGACTTAGAAAATATTCGTGTGGGTCTACCTATCAAGTCCCAGATCTATGACCCTGGCGGAGTAGAGCTTGTTCTTTGCCAATCAAAGATCTTCGATCTGTAATTTGCTGAATGTCTTTTATGAAACTTTCCCGCGATAACATACAGTTGTGTAACTTCATCTCCTCAGATCACAATACGGAAGACTTAAAAGTATACAAAGAGCTAAAGGAACTAGGTTTGATGTTTTATAATGCATGTTTCTCGCAAAAAAGAAGGAAGTTTAACGAACAATTTTGCTGAATCTTTGGTGAATAAGTAAGGAACGTGATTCTCACTTGCTCTTGTGATGAAATGTATATCAGAAACTTTCTGATGAAGGAAGTAATTGGGTATAGCGATTTTCTTGACAACAAATAAACTGTTTTGCTTTAACTGCATTGAAAAATATTTCCATGCACCCGAACGCCTTACGCATGATAAATTTTAGTTGAAGGGATTAAATGTCATTGGAAAAATATAAGATCAACTTGTTCCAGCAACCTACGTATTTCTTGCAAGCAAATCCAGTTTCTGTTCTGGTGATTATTTTTATTTCGTTTGTTTTCCGACGATTCATCCATATATTCAGGTAGGCTTCCTAATGTTCTTGACCTACTTACATGTAACTGACAATAACAAAAAACATATACGGTAATGTGATGAACAAGGAAAAGTAGGCAAAAAGTGAACATCTAAAGGAAATGAGTGGCGGTTGACTAAAATTAACAAGTGAGACAGATTGAAAGTATAAAAAGAGCTCTGTATCAATCTCAAAAAACTTCTTGCCATTTGATGCCAGAGTGAGTGCCTCACGAGCAGGACTAGCCCGTGGTTACTGCGGCCGCTTCGGTGCTGGTAAGTCCGAAGCTCGGCTACTCCTGGTCTCAGCAAGACCTTGTGAATTGGTACCTTACTTGCCTGACGTACAGTGTAAATAAAGCTGCGGGAAAAATATCGCAAGTCTTTCAAACATAAGAGCTGCATGCGGTCGTGGCTTGCCTTGCCATTAGAACAACATCCTGGAAGCCCAAACTGCTGAGGCATAAGTAACATCTGCATCACCCTACACAGCACTCTGCCCAAGCATCGTTGTGTGTGGTTTGCCAAGGCGTCGTGTGTTCTATTATGCAACACGTTACCTACGTCGTCAAACGAAGTGTCGTGTGAAAGACTGCAGCACTTCTCAACCAGCGGGTCGAGTAGCACGTGCTTGGAATACTGTTGAGTAGCATTTTCAGCTGTAACAGTAGGCTATAAATTTACTGCACGATCCGGAAACAAGCTGTTTTTTGTATTTGGAACGCAGCAACTCTGGCTATAAGGTTGCGCATCAAGCGAGTGGATGTTGAGGTGTTACAATGAGCCTAAAAAAATTGTTATACCGTGTTTCCCCGATAATACTACAGGGCTTATATTAATTTTCACTCCGAAATGTACATTAGGGCTTATTTTCGGGGGATGCCTTATTTTGATATATCAAAAAAATGAAGTTACGAAGTAAAAATTAAGAGATTTCTAAACAAACAGAAATTACGAAAAACTATCTACATTTATTTATCATTAACATGTTTTTTATGCAGAAATTCGTTAACAACAATTCATTCAAAAACAATCATATCATCATCCTCTCGAATGTCTTGCAGGTCATCGGTTTTCAAACTAGGGCTTATATTAAAATACCCATCAAAAATCACGCTCGGCCTTATTATCGGAGAAACGCGGTAGTGGGTCTCCTAAAATTGTCAGTAACAGCGGATTGCTCGTTAAAAGAGTTTGCGAAGTACCACAGTAATATGATTATGAAAACCTCATGCGCTAGTCGTTGCTGAAAGAGCAGTTTTATACAGGTCTTCCGTGTTTTGTACAAGGTGAAAATGGCTGTGTCATCCAAAACCTTGTATGAAATTGATGAAGAATATTAATGCTTCAAAGGAGATGTTTCTTGGTGAAAATTTATCGTTTTTAGATTAAAAGAGAGGCCTGCTGTGGAACAATCCACCCATACCTTTCCACTTCATGCCTGTATTTGTAGTCAATCATCCTGGCTACCACCACATATAGATAACTACAATGTGTGCTGAGACAGTTGAGAAGGCAAAAGCTTGATTCTTTGATGTTTGATTTACCTGTGATTCTTTACCTTCGTTTGAAATGTTTTGATGTCTGTGCAGAAAAAAAAGTCGAAAATTGACGTAGTTGGATTACGTTACAATTTCGAGGAAGTGATTCGCCAAATAAATGAACACATCGATGTAAATGCAATCATTACGTCGACAATTCCGGAGCGACCTGTTGTTGTCCAATATTTTGAATTACACCTTGGAGTGTTTGGCAAAGAAGCTGTGGACAAGTTAAAGAACGTTGAAATAGATTGGAGAACTAAAGACAAGAGAAAGGGAGAAGTTGTCATTAAAGGAAATGCAGCAAACGTGGAATCAGGTGTGGCAACTTTTTATGCAGGAGCATATGCAAAAGCTATGGTGAAGATTTTGAAAAGCACATGGATTTTCTTATGTATAGTAAAGACTCAGTAGAAGAAACGTAAAGGTGCCATTCATTAAAATTATTTTGCCTTTGCCGAGATAACTGTAAGAAGTTTCAAATTTCTAGTACGGATGAAATTTTTCTGTATTTATTGCTGGTATAGACATGCCTTAATGCAGGAGTTGGCAACCTTTTTCGCAGTGTGGACCGGTTTCAGCCTGGCATTATGTTGCAGACCGGCCCTCAATAAAATAATGAATGTTTGGCACATACAAATTTATTACAACTCGTAAGTCATCATGGCACTGATTCAGGGAGAGATCTGGGCTTGCTTTGCAGCACTAAGATGCTCCGACCTGTAGGGATTATGAATGGCACCCGCATTGTGTTCCTTATGTCAGTCGTTGCAGTCATTTTTGGAACAATCTGGCCTTCCGCCAGGCCCGGTAACAATTTCTTCACGGACCGGCAGCGGGTCGCGGCCAGGTGTTTGCCGACACCTGCCTTAATACATCCGGAATGGGGCAGTTCGACGCCGCCGTTTCGGCGATGAAATATGAAATGTGTTTTCCTTTGGAATGTCACCAAAGTGGAAAAGTTCGCACTGCCGTTGTGAAGCGTGCAGGCGCAAGATTCGGTCTAGCACTTGTCCCAATCGTACAGTAATGAGAGCTGTTTATTAAAACGCACATACGCTTATAAAAACGATGTTGACAACCAGCTGCACAACTGCGTCTGTGGAGCGCGCTGTCTATCAAAATAGCGGTGTTATCAATATGCTTGAAAAATTATTGCGGAGAAGAACGATTGAATTGCAATTGCTCTGATTACTTTGCATCGTAATGTAAAAGTGAATTACTCGAAATGAATATAGGACTTCTTGCGCAGCAAACAACATCGTCAACTGCTTAATGCTAAAAAGGCAAGTTTCGAAATACGAAGCTTGACTGATATTTTGTTTAGATAATGCGGCCACAATTTTTGAGGCTAGCTGTCGCGCCTTTCATTATGAGAAGTTGCTTATAAAATTATAGTTTCAGTGGAAACGAACCCACGTCACTTGCCGTGACGTTGAGGAAAGCCTAAACTTACCTAATTTTGTCATAACCTAGTAGGTGTAAACAGCAGATAAAATTAGCCCGAAATTGCAAAACGAAGCGATCGTGATTGGAGACTGTCCTCTCGCCATGAAGCAAATTATTACAAAACAGCTCCTACGTGTGCGTGGCAGTGTACGCAATTCCGACAGCATTAGAGCCAGCACTGCCAGAGGAGGAAATTCAGAGACATGTGCGTTCGACGCAATATCAATTTCGAGTGTTCAAAAACGTGAATTGTTTGATGTCATTGCGCAGGCGCTATTTAGACAAGGCAGTAACGTTGTTGTTTCGTAGTAGTACTATGCAACATTACAAGGGAATTGTAGGCTGTTGCCTGTTCCAAAACACTCGCATTTGAGACTTGCAGTGACAGCGTTTGATATTTTATCGGCTTTAATGCGAGTACCTGCGGTGCAAAGGGGTCTGCCATGACAACCAAACAGACCCCCTAAATGCGCTCCTACCTACGTGAAAGATCAAGCAATAGATGCTGTCCAGGCTTAACCTTGGTGTAAACCCACAAACGCCTCATGCCAGCAAAAATAAACATCACAAGCCATATTTCTTTACACACGTGGTCAGGGTCGCATTTAGTTCTTCCAAAATCCTGACAGACGGGAAACTACACTGGCCGCTGGCGACCAGGATGACAACAAAAATAATTATTAAGCAAACATCCTTCGTGGTCTTACCTTCAAAGTATTTCTAAAGCACATTTTTTCGCATAAAACATTTGCGACCACCATCGCCGAAACGGCTCGTCGCCGAAACAACGGCGCCGAACTGCTCTAGACCGAATACATCAGTCTGTTCCCCCGATCTCTGCAGCACTCTATGAAAGACTTGCAAATCGGATGAACAACTTCAAAGCGAGTGGAACAGAGTACAGATTTAATACCTGCAAAAATTATTTGATTGGCAACTAATCTGTAATTCAAGAAATAGAACTGGTTTGCCTTATCAAGCATCCCAACACATCTCAGTAAATCTGAACTCTGCTTTGTTTTGAAAAGCATATTAACATTGTCTCCATCGCTAAACCATCTTACAATTTGTGGTTTGAGTGATGTGAAGACGTAGAAGGAAGGTTACTAAAAAATAGACTCACTAAAGTTCATAACGTGCAAGAAATTTTCGTAAGTGTATTTCGAGTCTCGAAATATAAACTAGTGCTGTTTTGCTTACTCACCAAACCACCTTTGTTTTACATTTGGTGTTCTTCCAAAAAATGATTAACAGGTTTAGCCAACATTTTTGAAATTCACCTGCAATTTAAACAACTTTTAAATGAAGAATAGTTTTTTACCGATTTGCAGCAGTACTATTTAAGTAGCAAAACTTTTAAAACCTGCCTTAGTGCTCGCTGGTATTGTTGCAAAGGCAAGATGACCAAGTTCAGCGCATAACTTGCTTCAAGATATACATCCCTATTTTAGTTAGTTTCAAGCATACTTACGGTATTGTTCACTTTATACAGTCGGTGTTAAGCTTAGATAGTAAAGTTGAAATGGAGTCTTTTAATTGAATTTGTTAGTACTTGATGTCAGTTTATAACCGATTTCAACCTTTATAGCCTTGCAGTGGATTCAAAGTGCAATCTCCAGAATTTCAATTGTTACACAAGAGATCAGAGATCCTGGAATGCCAGAATATTTCAGAAGCAAAAAGGGACAAGAACATTTAAAAACGATTGGTCTGAAGTACCACTGTCTTGTTCTTGTTGAGCCACCGGATTGGTTTACCAACAAACCCAAGGGACCGTTTAAGCCCACGGTAATATGATTTGAGATGGGAAATTTGAGAATTGTGTTTAGCTGTGAGGTTGCTTATCTTCTTTGGTCTAAGTGCTTGAATTCTTAGATTTTTTGTGAACGACGTTATTACTCGAAAAGCTGAAACCGATCTCGTCTGTTTCAGGGTAGCTGACGAACTTGAAAGAATTAAATGATCTACAGCTTTCAAGTGTCAGCTTTCATGTTTTAGTGCATAAAAAGGCAATGTCTTAGTAACAAAACTACTATAACTATTATTCATTGGCATTATTATTTTTTTAATTTTAGTAATCCAATACGTTCAAATGCATATTGAGCCAATGCTATGGATATGATGAATGTTCCACCGATATGGACCACGAAATAAACTGAAATAAAAAAAGTCGGTCGTCCCTTGCGCCATACCCGTTATTCTATTATAACAGTAGACTTTTTAGATAACGGCTAAGTGATCTCGTAAACTCACTTTCCTGGTCACCTGACATTGATTTCTTCTAATTCGCCAAACGCATGAGGAGTTGAGTGAGTTTGCAGGAAAGTTAACACAGTTCGCTCTGGATGTGTAGTTCGCAAGTGTATAGTTGGTCATCATTATCAACCACATAAAAATAGTTTTCGTTCAAATTTAAACAAAATAGTCTTGATTTTGAAAAAAATTATTTTCTTTGGTTGTTGAAACACAAATTTTAACGTCGTGGATCACTGTTTCATAAGTGTTATCATGTTACTGTTTCACTTTTTAACCACAATGCATAACATAAACCCATATAAATAATCTTAACGCAGCACAGTTTAAGACAAACAAATCGGCTTTGAACCGGACTGATCAATGACGCGACACTGATAAACGGCGGCTCATCAGTGTTAAAGTGCCAGTGTTGCCCCTTGCGAGGTTTTGGAGACAAGGAATAGTGTACCAGCTTACTTTAAAAAAAAATAATTGTGGTTCAGAAATTTTTTTATCGACCTCGGCAATATACGACGTGTTTTCTTCGACTTCTTTAATGCAACAAGCTTTCTGTTGGAGTTGGAGAAAAAAACTGTCGTCGTTCCGCATGAATGTACGCACTCTGCCAGTCAAGCCATAGTTGTAAACGGGCCTGATTTTTAAGCCCGATCCCGGCCCGAGTCCCAAATTACAAACCCGAACCCGGCTCGATCGCGATATTTCTTTTTGAAGCCCGATTTAGACCCGAAAATCAAATTTACCGAGTGAGTTAAAGATTTTTGCAACTGTGGGTTAACAAAAAACGCAGTGTGCGGGTATAGCTGCAGGCAGGTGCACGGTTTTATCACACCCAAAATAGCAAACACCTTGAACAAAAAATTGACTTAAACAAGCACAAATCTTTGAACAAAAATTGATTTAAACAAGCACAAACGTAGCTTGTTAGTCAACAATAATACTGTGGAATGTAATGTTTCTCAAATAAGAAAATATCACGAAACTGTCCACGATGGCGCTTTAGGCATAAAAGAAAGTATCTAAGATAGCTTTATTGGCATTAAAAGCTTGTTTGTAGGCCATCAAGCCAAGAATCGCGTTAGTGACTGATCTTTTTGACGCAACTCCATCGCGTGCTAATTTCCATACTACTGTCACCTCAAAAAGAGTGTGAGACCAATCCCAGCAGAAAACCAAAGAACGCAGCTGTGTTTGCCAGTAGAATTAAGTGAAGAAAAATCACAATCGCTTCAACTGCGGTGAGCACAACAAATGTACTTCACGAAAGAAAAAAATCGTTACTTTGAATGTTATAAAAACGTTTTGTGTGCAGGCCCGAAATCGGCCTATTAGATTTTCGTTTTGCTAGAACGCCGTGACACTACTGCTTCTATACAACGAGCATCGTCGGGCATGATTTTCAAAAAACAACAAATGGTAGGAAGTGTTGAAATATCGCGCACTGTATCAGTTAGTCGCTGAACTATAATCACCCAACTACTATAAATTATGTTGAAATTACATTCCATATGTTTTGTGTTAAGAGCCGTGTCAAGGCAGCGCCAAATATTACCATGCAAATTCGTCACACAAACATCACGGTGCGGGCTCTTCAAGTGGATATAATTGACTCTCAGTGCCAAACCATTGTCAACGCTACTAACGAAAATTTGGAATTGCTTCCAGCTGGTGTTTCGGGAAGCATTCTGAATACGGGTAAAATATAAACTGTGATTAGATGTATTTCATGTGATTAATAAACTGTTAATCCTTGTGAAGTTGCGATTTTAGCTAGTCTGTGTTGACTATGATGTCCAGGCGGTCAAGTTATCCAGAACGAAATGAACAACTACAAATCAGCAAACGGAAAACTCAAACCTGGTCAAGTAATGAGCACGACGGGTGGGAATCTTACATTTAAAGCTGTAATCCACGCACTCGGTCCTAGGTAAGTTCTTTCCTCACCCAGCTTTCCTATTACTTTCAGGCGTATTTTAAAATTTTTGCAATCTAAATTCCCGAACATTTAGAGTATTGCTCACGTTAACAGAAAGCCGCCGCGCCCTTTCGCAAGACATCCGAAAAGGTTATTGCAGAGCCAGTTGTCTCTCCGTTGAAGTGTCCCGACGTAGACAAAGATATCGAACAGAAATAAGATTTGTTTCAGGTTCCTCTAGCTTTTTTTCATTTTCTCTACCTGAAGTTTTCATTTTTGCACGTTGTTGAAAAATAAGAATTTAGATACAGCAGGAACATATCTGTTTAACATTTTCTTGCTAACGCTTGCATTCCCTGTAGCAAATGAGATTGCAGATTCACTTTACTGATCGACCGAACTTTACGTCTACGCCTGTTTCAACATATTTTCATTCGGTTTGCCATTTTACCAATATAATCAAACTTTACCCAATTGAAAAGTTAGGAATAATCATTTTAGTGTTTCTGACGTGCGCACTGCAAACCAAAAAACTCAAATGTTTTGTAGAAAGTGATAGATTGCATCAAACGAAGAATGTTAGCTATGCGTCGTGCAGCACGGCAGTTAGGCCGTGCTGAATGATCATGGACCTGTACACGTGCTCAAGAACGCTAGTATACGTAGAAAAACTATGTCAATACCACTGATTAGTCGCCCTCAGCAGCTGTCTACAAACTAGTCACAACAAAGCATCTACAAAGTGAAGACCATGTCAATGATTTTGCGTATTTAAAGCAAGTAGGATTTTGAAAAGTTAAAAAGTGCACCAGGTTTGTATCTTAGATTGCAAGATCTCCCCAGGCTAGATGCATTTGAAAACAATGGAAATTTTGCTTAAATGACCTTTGAAAACATTAAAAATATTATTCAAGTCAGTAACAGTAGAACAATGCACCAAAATAAGCTTTGCGATTTGTGTTAATTGGTGGCATTTTACGGTGACAAACCTTTGATGCTTCAATTGAAACTTCAATTAACAGACTGTGCAGAAAAATTTAATTGCAGATAGTTTTTACTGACTGTAAATGAATATATTTTTTTTACTTCGACGCTTCACGTAGCAAGCTTGCGGCTAAACGTTGCCCTTGATTAAAAAAAACTGATGGCAGCTGAGAGGATTTGGGTCAAAACGTTAGATTAACCCTTACTTAGTTTCTGCCATTGTTTTGTCCATCAGATGGCAATCTGGTTCCGAGTTTGAGAACAAACGCGATTTAAAGAAATGCGTGAAGAAGTCATTGGCTGAGGCATCAAACCTCGGATTAAAGTCAATAGCCATTCCAGCAATAAGCTGCGGAGTGTTCGGTGGCAAACCTGAATTGTGTATTCCGTTGATTGTAGAAGCTGCTGTTGACTATGCTGAAGAAAACGAAGATTGCTCGGTAACACAGGTGAAATAATTATACGATCATTTTTTTGGCATGTAAGTTCGCTTTTTGTACAACATGAATGAGGCGCGATTCCAGACGTAACATTGTGCGGACTTGTGTTGCCATTGTACTTCTCTTTGTGTGGGTTGCTGTTGTTTCATGTATTGTCTACGTAACTTTCAATTGCCTGATTTAAAGCAAAAGTCGTTTATCATGTTTGCAGATTGACTTTGTGGAAAAATCGAACGCCAATGTCGTCGAGCTTTTTGTATCATCGATCAGACGCGTTGTTGGACTTGAGTCAGAAACGAAGCCGCAGACTTCGTCATACAAGTCTGCTTTTCACTTGGAGGTATTTTCCAAAACATCTTGACTCTGTCTTGTTGCAAATATTAAGTTTTTGTTGCAGCGACTGAGGCCTAAATTATTTTTTCAAAGAAAGGCATACAGGAATTAGTCATGTTGTACATTTTTTATGATAGTTCGTTAAATGATAGTCGATGCTGAATAACGAAATCTCATTCAAACATTTCTAAACTAGGAGCTTCTTTGGTCAATCACTTTATGCTGCCTTTGTATTTCTTCTCGCGACTGTCATTGCACAAATTATTTCATACAAGCTAGCTTGAAAGTCAATTACGATTTAAATTACTAAGAAATACCTAATGCATACTAATAGTTCAATGAGTAACAGCAGCTGAAGCAAACATATATTCCTTTGCATTGGTCAGAGGTTTATCATTATCAGTGTGATGTTACGTTAGCTCAGTTTAAAGCCACTGAATCTGGATTAGTTCCGTTTGATCCAAGAACGAAAGAATTGATTTCTGTTCAAAACAATATTTAGAGATAACTACATCATTATTGTTGTGATATCAAAACTCAAAATCAATGCTTTCTGTTAACGACTACGAAATTACAAACCCATCGCCGCGATTCACTGCAAGGTCAAATTGCAAAGCCAAACGTGGGAATTTCAGCCATACGTTTTGCTTTTTACACGGCGTTGCAATCTGCTGGGGCAACAAACACTACAACAGCAACTGTGATTGAAAATTTTCTACCAGATTTTTCAAAAACGAATTACATTTGTTCGATCTAACAGATTTTTTTCACCTGGTTTATTGATTACACTTTGGAAATTTTTTTACCACGCGAGCTATGTATTTTTGCGTCGCATATTTGCAAACACAGAGAGAAAAGTTTGGCTTTGTTTGCGTTAGATTTTAATACTCTCATATGGATTTGTCTTCGATACTTTTCTTTAAATCATTTTGGGAGAAACTCTCAGTAAAACCTTGTGGTTGCACGCATATACAAAGAGTATTGGCTCGCTTATGCCGATGCTCGTGCTAGTCTTACCAAAAACTGACAATACTTCCTGAAACTTACATGAAAGATCATATCTGTGTAATTAGCTGGTGCAGTGCAATTTCATTTTACTTCTTGATATTGTAGAACAAACAGCCGTCGACATCGACCGCTGAATCTTGTCCGACATTTTCTCTCGTTACTGGAGATATATCTACATTTGCGGTGAGTCTCTAAATTCGTTTTATCATGCAGAAGTATTTTGTTGGGTTGCAGATAAACTTCCTCTTGCAGATTGGTATATGTTGACTTTGATATGTCACATACAATAATACTCTGCCAGCGAGATATTTTCTTTAAAAAAGCAAAGATCCACTTCACAAATTCAAATTCAACAAGGTTGTGTTGAAAAACTAGCAGTTAAAACCTTAAGATGTTCTTTTTCAAATTTTTCCTTGGAAAACAAACTTTCGTCGGAAACATTTTGCTATTAAAATGCTTTAGCATCATAAGCTAGTGAAAAAGAGGTTCGCAAAATCTTAAATTCAAATTTGTTTTTAATTGTAAAGACGTGAGACACATAAAGAGTTTATTGTAGTCTTAATGCCGTCACTCAAATGCTTTTGCGCCAGTTGTTCCTATGTGATTCAATAAAATGATTTTTCTGCCTACTGTTAAAGAAATGCTAATATTCATCGACCAAAGCTGCATGCACATCGGCTGTCACTGTTTTTTTTTTACATTGTCCTGTAAAGGATTGATCTGTCTTACCAGAGACAGAATTACCGAGTGATGAGGGAACTCAGGGCTGTTTCAGTAAGGTCACTCTTCCATTTTCCTACACGCATTACAGGAAAACGATACCGTTTGTGACCAATTACAGAGCACATAGAAAACTTTAAGTTTTATGCTTGTTTCATAAACCACTTGGTCTACCAATGCTAATGTCCACTGTCTACCTATTCACGTGTGCCAAGCGGTTACTCCCGTAATGAACAGGCGCAATGATGGCAACATACTGGAACCCATCACCGCGCAACACGGGATTGGATAGGTTACAAGTACAGTTTCATCAAGACTACGGTTTGACCCTACCGAGAAACGATCCCAATACACCAGCATGAGAGGCACTTGTCTTAAAAAATGCACCATGTCGCCATTGGCTCAGTTAAGATTTTGAGAAAAATTTTAGTTTCTTGTCAGAACCAAGAAGTTCCTGCTGTAAACCAAGACTTGCTTCGGGTAAACCAGAATAAGTTTTCAAAACCTTTTTACTTTTTAACCACTCTCCTCTCGATTCAGCATATAATCATTCTGCCCTGACACAAGCGTAATGATCATGTTGAATCTGACGTCATCGTTAAACAACCTTCCTATGGTTGGGTTAATCCCGCGTTGCCTCGCAAACTCGAGGGTGATGGATATGTCTGTTGAACTTGGAGTTCTAGCAAAAGTCGTTGTATTTTGCGTCACAAAGGTCAAATACCAGCGTTTCCCTGGAATTAAATCTGCACAGATGAAAAACACCTTCACGTTACAGAATAATTTATTTGCCCTTACTACTATTCTGAGCCTACACTATTTGATACAGTTTTATACCTGCCCATCTCTTTCTCCAAACAATCACGGTATATACACGTGCAACTAGAGTCAAAACTATTGACCCACTGAGGGTCAAGAGACATTTACAGTTTTCTTGAGCAACATAAAACAAACTAATTATATTCGCTCGCGAACTCTGAACCATGGGGTGGCAGCAAAAAATAAAGTTTTTGTTATCTTTGCTTTTTTGGAAGTGAAAATCCATGATAAAAATTTGTTTACGATATTTTTTAAACTAGAAAAATTATCTAAGAAATTCTTTTAAAGGAAAAAAATCGTTGAAAATTTTACAGAACTTCAAATCCACCTTTTCTGTTAAAACTAGTTAAATTTAATTTTGTTCATATTAAATTTTTTTAACATACTTAATTCCGAATTATTCTGTGGGGTAACGCATAGGCCAACATAGATTAGTTTACTCCAAACCTTTTATTCAACTTTAAACTATGCTTTGTGTTATCTGAGAGGTCAACAGGTCTGCAAACCTGTCTAATTTCATAAAACAAAAAAACATCTGGTCGTTTACTTGCAAGAGACACAGATCTTTTTATCGTTTTTGACCGAAGAATTTGTGTGCAATCCTGTACTAAAAACCATTCTCATCAAAATTTGGAACTCAGACGCAGGTTATCGTCACTTCATCCTATCCTTGCAACAACAAATCGTTCCGGTTGACTGCAACTTCAATGGCTCTTGCAGAACGAGCAGGACCTCAGTTCCAGGTACTAATAATCGTCAAGTTGCTGTATTTTAAGGATTGTAAAGAGTGCATTTGAAAGCTTTAGCGAAACTGATGTTCAATACAGACATGATCTTGGATAAGGAAGCAACCACTGCTTACTTGTTATTTCAAATCACGACGTTTCCACCTCTAAAACGCCAGCAAGAGATGTATGCGCTTCACTGTAGCATGTTCGAATTCGCAACGAGGCGTTTAATTTCGTTGACATAATCGTAACATTTTTACCGGTTTGCAATCTGTTTACAGTTGATCGTTTACAATTAATGTTTACTTTAAGCGGATCGTGCGTGTGGTCAACCCAAACGTTTGCTATCCGCCAAATTAACTTTTCTAACCTACACATTGAACATTGCTAAAGTTAGGCAAGGTGTTTGGTGCTGTGGTCTGTGGAAGGCAGTTGCAGAAATGTCGAAAATGTGCCATGTCCTGAAAGCTCTTTGTTCAAGATATGTGACAGCAGCAAATGATAATTTTTTTTGTTCAATCTGTGTGGTGCCAAGTTTAACTTAATTCATGATGCGATTTGGATAGCGCGAAAGGTGTCACGTGAAACCATTGCTACTCATATCCAATAAATGTAACAAGATGATGTGATCTTTCTGCGACAGTTCAAATGATTTCCAATAGATTTATATTTTATATTCAAAAACGTTTGAAACAAAGCACTACAAAGATGAAACTTTTGAGTGTGCAGAAGGTTTTTTCACTTGTAAATACAGTACTACTTGTAGCAGGTTATCGTACTTCCTTCAAAAGTTAACTCATAGTGCATAATCCAAAATAGCTTCTTATTGAGTGTTTATGTTTCATTTTCGTGGAAATTATCCCTTTTCGCCCGCAGAGCGCTTGTTTGAAAGCAGCTACGAAAGGAACTGTTGGAAACATTGTGGCGACTTCAGGTTTTCAACTCAACTGTCAGGAGGTTTACCACGTTATATTGGATGACTACGTCGCCAGTGTTGGAGAATTTGCTCTAACCAATGCTGTTCGTGAGTGTTTACTCAAAGCGAATTCGTCGGGCTATTCCTCCATCGCTTTCCCGGCCTTGGGCGCTGGCGGTTTCGGATATCCTGCAAGCTTAGTGATGAAATGTTTTCAAACCGTTGTTAGCAATTTTCAGCCCAGCTCTCTTCAAAACATCAAGTTGGTTTTATACCCCTCGGACCAGGCTTGTTTGACGGTAAGAATCTACTAAAAATGAATTAGATGGTGTTGTTTGTTTTCAACAAGAATTTATTTTCCCCAGCGTCATGGTGAAAGTTCCTTATTGTGTTGTTGCACCGTAGTTGCAATTTCCAATACTTACAGATACTTGCACTCTAAGAGTTGTTTCCGTTTGGAGGGTTCAGTATGCAGTGCATACGCAATCCTCAGTCGCAATGCAAATGCCATCGCTTCGTTTTTAGCGAAGGTGAAGGCACTGAACATTATATCCAAAAAACAGCTTTGAAAATATGGGGAGATTCCTGGCATGTGGAAACACCGAACCTACGCATTTATATTCTTGATTAAAGGATAAAAATGAATTTAATTACAACGAAACTTAGTGACAGAGTGAAAATTTCAACTCTTGCCATGTTGCAGAACCAACAGTGCAGCAACCAATCATTTGAATGAAACCATACCAAGCATTTACCCAAACTATTAGCAATGCATGACAAATTGTTCGAAGATGCAGGATTCCAACATTTTAGCGGTAAAAGTGTTTGGTCGGTTTCGTGCAGAGAATGTCTCATAAAGTTTCCATCAGTGTTATTCTTTTAACATGCTGAAGGAATTCACTGAAACGGGGGTGACAGGCAGCTGCGTTAGATAGCTGTTGTTGATCGAAGAACAGTTATGAATAACTACATGTTTGATTTTGATGAATAAAGACCTTTCGATGCTGTTCAAGCCTAACTGAAACATTTGAGGAAAAATAATCTTTAATTTCAAAACATCTTGTCTGTCTCTCTCAACTATGCCTTTTCGTATTCAGAAAGCGATGGCAACTGTCTATCGAAAAAAGATAATATAAAAAACACTGAAACATAAGTCGCGCTTGATAACTAACAAAGCTAGCCCAACATTGAAAACATTTAAAACGATTTTTACAAAATCTTCATCATTGTTGAAGTCGCAGACTGACTTGATTGGACGTTATTCATATAAAGCTGCTATCGAATCACAGAAATTAACGTACGTAAGTAACGAAAACAAACATTCATACACTCGTTCAAAAAGACTTGAGTTTTTTGCTTTTAACAAACGACATCAGTTAAAAATTGCTATTTGTGCATATTTAACTCAACATGGGTTACCCAGCGATTACTAAATAACCTTCAGGTGAAGATTATCCAATAATAATTCACGGCTGCCGATTTAATAGATTCAATAGCTGACTGATCTTGTCTTATAGCTCTGGCTTCTTGAATAGCTATCCGGGTAAATGTGCAATTGCAACTGTACATTTTTAGGCTGCAAGAGATGTATTCAATTCGGACGGTCCCCAAACTGCTTTTCCAAATTCTTCACAAGGACAATCTCATGAAGAAAAATGGGAAAATTTGAGCGTATCAGTCAAAAACGCAGATGTTCTTTCCTCGAAGTGTGATGTAATTGTCAATTCAGCAAAAGACTTCGAGTTAACAGGTTTAATTTGTTGTTTACTTCGTTCTCCAACACGAAGCATACATTTTCCTTTTAGGTTTGAAATTTTCTACATGGCAATATTCTACGAGAATTTTAAAATAACGTAATATTATTTGTGTCAATTATTGACATTTGCAAGCGTTGCAACAAAGTGGTTAATAAGAGAGGCTGCGAAAATGCTGCTGCAGGTATGCAACTATGAGCTCATAATTAAAAAAGATTTGTACTTACTTCTAGTATAACTTGATGGGTAAAGGAGCCGTGCACCTATTAGACCAGATAATTTTGCAATAGAGGCAAGTTCTAGCATTCCCGATACGTCAATCTAAAGGACTCTTCAATTTATGCTACTATATGGTTCTGATTAAGTGATGCAAAGTTCAAGCTTAGGTTGTTGTTTTTAATGTATGAGGGCTTTTCTTGCGAAAATATACCGTCATCGAAAATATATACCGTCATCGAACCTTGTTTGCACAGCTGCTCCATGAAAACCTAAGACAAGACGGATTTTGCAGCTTGACAGAATTTCAGCATTTGGGTTGAAATTCAGATGCAGCAGAGAAAAAACAAATTTTATAGGAAAAAGTAGGCAACGAGTTAGTTCAGCTGCGGTCTAGTGGTTAAATGTCGCTCCTGTCAGTGTAAATTTTGGTTCTATAAATCCAATACCGACCACAGTGTTTCTGGATCTTTCGACCTTTGTGGCCCTATCTGTGAACCAAAAGACTTCCGGCTCGGTGGTCAGTACTGTAAAGTTTTCTTTTTCTGTTTCTAGTATTTCGTAATTTTTGTTAGCGCGTGGATTTCAGTCTTTGTTGGAATTATGCATATGCAGGTCAAGTTGGACAAGCTATGATATCAAGAGGAGGCCCATCTATTGCCACGGAGTGTTCCGTAAGCCCTATTCGCAAAAGTGCATTCTACAGGGTAACAAACGGTGGGCAACTTTCTTGCAAATACATTGTACATGTAAACACCCCTCAAGATCCCAGGCGATTAGCTGCGGTGCTTCTTGACGTTTTGAAAGTTGCAGACGAGCTGCAGATGAATTCCATTTCTTTTCCGGCTGTCGGAACAGGTATTTAAATGTCTGTTACTTCCAGTCAAAGGACTCAACACTTTAGTTTTGTCATGCTTACTATGTGATGAGATTACGGTGTAATGCTCTCTGAGGACACATAAGAAAGGAACAAACTCGGCGGCTGTGCTTCGCTTTATTGTTTGGTGGCGGCAGTTTGCGGCAGGCAGGCCGAAGCCTGAAACTTGCCCCCTGCCAGGGCGATTAAGGTGAACGCTCTTGCCCAAGGAGCGCTGCGGCAATTCCCTCAGTGGCCGTGGATCGAACACCCGACCTTCCAATTGGGAGGCGGACACTTCACCAGTGAGCCATTGCCATTTTTCATTTTTTAACAACTTCAGGCAAAACGGGATTGAACAGCAACGACGTGGCAAGAAGCTTGCGTAAAGCTATAGATGATTTTGACCAATTAAGCCCAACTTGGATTAAGGCTGTGGAAGTTTGCGTTTTCCAGCAGCAAATGCTTGGTGATTTTCATCGATGGCTGTTCGGCTCGCAGCGAAAACAAGCTTTTTTTGAAGGAGTACTTGGATTCTTCAAAAGTAAGGACAGGATTTTTACTGTACCTCACATCTTGCTGAAGCGATATGCATTTAACTGAGTTAAGTCGTCTGTATGGCGTGTTATAGCAGCAAACTAACTTCATACTGGAACTGCAGCCATATCAACTCAAAAATTGTATAGGTGTTTTTTCATCTCCGAAACCAAAGACTGAGCGCACATCCATCACATCTATTCTTCCCGCAGCAAGCACCTTGAAAACCAAACCTGTGTCAATTCTAATTTGTTCACACCTCAAGGAGAATACAAGAAAGGTATACTGCAGGAGATCGTTAAAGAAATTTGACACATGCTGGCATTGCCGTTACGTCGGCTTGCTTTTCTTTGTGATCAACGCTTATGCCTCAATTCATTAATGCCAACGTGAAGCGGGAAAATTTTCCAAAGTTTTTTACTAGACGTATTCTCTGTTTGTGCCTACTGCCGAAAAAGTTTTGATTATTATAAACATTTTTAGAGGCAGCGTTTGTCGACATACCGTTTTTTAAATTTTGATGTTTTTTGGTCAAACAGGGTTTATCAATAGTTGAGGCTAAAACAATTTTTGCTTCTTTATAGGTAATACAGGATATTCAAAACACGGTTGAGGACGTCAGTCTAGTCAAAGTGATTGACGAAAAAGAACTGAAAAACTTAACACACTTTGAAGAACATGAATTGCTTGAAATATGCAAGAAACACAAAGTCCTAATAGCCTGGACTAAAAACTCGTAAGTCAAGGAAGCAATTGTCAACATGATTGCTTGATCGTCAACAAGCTCACTTTGATTATGCAATCAATACCGGTTGTATTATCTCCTGAATTTTTGTCTCTACAAAACTGCAAGGTTTTCTTATAAACCTCAACCTGCTATCGCGCAAACTGCCTTTGGTTCTTGAACGTCATTCAAGAAGTGATTGAAAGACGTTGGCCGGGGCCATAATGTCTTGCAAAATGAAAATTGATGGCCTGTTTGATTTTTTAAAAAGCCTCTGTAACGCCGGTAGAATCCACAGAGATAAATTTTCTACATATCCATGTGTTGTCAATGAACTGTATCACATACTTGATTCCCAAACTATTCATTTATCATTCATTTTCACACCCGCTTTTCCTCTCTGGGGTCGCGGGTGCAGTAGCCCTGGGCCTACGAGGCTTCGAAATACATCTCGGTTTTCAAAAACCTGTGATATCTCCACAGGTTCCACACCAAGATAGGACCAAACCAGTTCGTAGATGTACTCACATCACCTTGTCCTTGGTCGAGCTCTGGGCCGCTTTGTTGTATGTGTAGTCACCAGGGATTTTTGGAAAGGATACAAAACTGAGAAACAACTCAGACATTACTAGTCATGACTAAGCCGATGGATTCTACCATTAGTTGCACGATCTTGTCGCAAAAAATTTCGAAAGAGTGAAATAGAACAACGGAATTAGTATGATGGCATCAACTGTTTGATAGTTTCCACTTTCATGGGCTTAATTTTTGTGGATAGTTAAGAGTGTTATTTGCGTGTATGGAATTCTTCAATCTGATCATCTCAGTTCGTCATCCTATTTGGCAAGAGCATGAAGCAAAATCAGTTAAGCTAGTTGTAAAGTAATACCCAAACGGATGTTAGAGCAAGCAGCCGTTATCATGCCACTAAACAAAAAATGTAATGGTGCAACAAAAGTAAAACACCCTTTTGCGAACAACCAGACCTAAGTCTGAAATTTTGAGAAAAGGGGACCCAGGTTAATTTTCAAGAAAATAAATCAATTTTTATGTAAAACCTGTATTTCATCTATTTTCTTCAGATCATTTTTCTGATGCACTTTTCTTTGAAAACCGAACTGTCGCGCTATCATTTAATTAATGAAATAATTTTACCATTAAAAATGTGAGTATGGGCTTTGTTAGTAAAATTATTTAATCTCAATACAGTAGCACCTTCAAAAACGTAGTGAAAGTGATAAGCAACGATTCTTTTAAAATTGCTTGATTTTTTTAACAAACCATACTAAACAGAACAATGACTAGCAAGGTATATTGTAGAACAATCATGCATCCATTAATGAATCGCTACCTGCACATAATTCGGTAGAGCTCTTACCTAAAATGTAACTACCCCTACTACGCAATACAAACCTCTGATTGTTATCATTTACCAGATGACCCTGGCCACGTGGAATTATCTTCACGTTTGTGCAAGTTTTCACAAAAACTGATTTGCCGCATATTTCACCTTTATTGAAATGCGTTTGCCTTTAACATTGCGTAACCTATACGCTGCCTTATCCCATCATTCATTATAACCTGCACAGAGGACAATCGACGCTTTCGTTAAGCGGCCAACGAAGCAATGTTCTTGATGCTTACCTGTCATGCATACGCGTAATTCACGACCTGAGGGATGCCCTTCGCTGCTTTGAGTACGTTGCGTGGAAATACAAAGACCAGCGAAGTGATGAAATGACAGACTTTCCTCTGCGAGCAAACAAGGAACTCGAGAAAGCACATGAGGTATATATCTTCATGCTGTGTTAACAAATACACGCATTGTTTTTTGCAGATAACACAATAACGGAGATGCAAGTTCCCAGTGTTTTGAGATGCTGTGCACTTGATTTGGGTTGTTCGCTTGAATTAAAGTTGTGGGATAAGTTTTTGATCCATCGTTCTGAAAGGTCATTTCAACAACGCTTAATCTGTGCAATAGACCGTGGTTGAAAGCATTGAAGGTTTCTACTGACTTTGCATCAGTCTTTCCGCCAGCAACTGCAAAATGTCGTCTTAGGCGTCAGATCGAGTCTGACAAGATCGAAACGAGCAAAGTCAACTTGAAATATTCCTTAAAGAGTGCTCTTAAACAACACAGCATATTCACAGTACGTTTGAACCTCAATGGTTATGTCATAGTGAAACAATAGTAAAAATTGGATCTTTTGTGCAACATTTAATGCAGTGTTGACAGCACCAACATATTCTCTACTATTGTCGTCTTCGAACTTTGTAAGGAAAGTGATTAGTAATTCACCAGCTTTCTGTTAAATTAACTGCGGCATTTGCGGAAGCAAAATATCTTTACCGAACACAATCCCACAGTTGCTGCTTTCACTAAATATGTTCGATCATTGAGTGAGTTATCTCTACCAAGAATTTCAACACCTGAAGATAGTGCTTGCACGACCACTTCGCCAACTGCTTGCAAGTGTCCAGAAATATTAACTGTTTACTATCAAGGTGGTGGCTTGTGCTGTCTGATTTATTTACTGTAATGTGAAAAAGCTTCCTCTTGTCATTGTTTGTTCCGTGTCAACCTAAATTTTCCTAACTCTGCTGTAAACACATGGCTAAATGCAGAGAAATCCCAGGGGAACAAAGGTAGTGGACATCTTTGCTGGAGGTCGTATACAACAATTCAGAGTTGACTTCTCTAATATGGAAGAGACCTGCCTCACTAACAAGAAAGTCACCCCGGTTGACAGATGCATGAAAAAGGCTGAAACATGTGAGTACTACCTCTGGTGTTGGAACAGTGATAGGGCGACATCAATTGCATAGGTTTATTATGTGACTCTGACCGGCGACAGCGGTTCTGACCAAAGACGCTTCATTATTATAGAGAATATAAATGTAAACGTTTGTTATCGAACGAGTAAATATTGATGCTGCAGCCCTCAGCAAAAACATGTAAATCTACAAAAATTTGTACTTTGAATTAGAAACTTGATCGCGCTAGACACTGGCTGTAGATAAATAACTTGAACTTTTTGATGACTACTGCATCAAGTTGCCAAGCAGCTTTACACTAACTAAATAAACTATTTGTGTAAGTGTTTATGAAACATCAGTTCTTGACTATGCAACTATAATATCTACAAAAAAATTCCCAGAAATTGACAAACGAACAAATGAGTAACAAGGTTGTATCAACAGACTAACGTTATTACCAGATAAAAAGTAATGCGTTCAGTAACTTCACTTTTCCTTTTCATAATGTTGTTTGATAGCCAAATCGTTTCCTCTACCTTTGTACTGCAAAACATTTAAACGGTTGACCTCTTTTTGCAGCACTGCCATCCCACTGGGACAAGATGGATGGCAAATTGTTCAAACTGGTGCCTTTGCGTGCTTCATCAAAGGAATACCAATCTACACTGAAGCTTTTTACTGCAACTGCTCAATTCAACGTTCTTAAAGTAAAAACCGTTGTTAGGTGTGGTCACTTCGTAGCAATAACGTCATTTAGTCTATATGCAATACTGTAGATTTAGTCAAAAAGGTTTAATTTCTGTTTTGTGTGTTTTAGGACCTATGGCCTGGTAATTTGTACTGCCACCGCATGAGTCTGTAACTTGTTTCTTGCGTTTAGTTGGAACGCATCCAAAACCCCACACTCTACAAACAGTTTCAAGAACAGAAACGGAAGGTGGAAAAAAGATTGAGACCGGGCAGAGCCGTCTCTCGAACCCTATTTCACGGAACGTCGGGAGATGTATGCGATAAAATTTACAAGGATGGTTTTGATCGCAGTCACGCTGGCAAACACGGTAAGTTCCCGAAAAGTAGTTTGTCTATAACTGAACTAAAATCGTAATTTTTTTATCTTGCAAGGTACCGTTTCTTGAAAATCTGAAATACGTTTTTAGCAGGGTCAGCCTGCAGAAGGGGCCAGAATCTGAAAAATACGTGGCCGTAGCATTTGTTTGCAAAGAAGTCTTCAGGGTGCTTCCAACAAAAATCCTGCCATTTTTAAAAGTCTCCTAGTCTCCGAGTTCAACAGTTTCAAAACAATTTCCATATGAAATTGGCCTGTTGCGTTATCAATTTTGTCGACCACTGGTTACAAAAACGTTTTTGAAGTACTCTGTAACAAAAGAACGTGAGTTGTAGCAGTGAGAATAATACAGCTAAATTGGTGTTTTTCCAGTCAACATGCAGATAGATGTATACAAATACAAAAAACAAAAGATAGTTTTCAGGCTAATCTTTTAAAGTAAATTGTGTAACGCTGAGATATGGAAAGTTACGTAGAGAGCGAAGCATAAAACATGAACATATAATATATACTCCACTGAGAAGCAGTAATTTTTCTGCACTAAAGAAGAATCTTTGCAGTTGTGATTGTACCTTACTGATAAAAGCACGGGTGAGAACAGTTGTAAGACCTTCAGTTGCCAGTAACGCACAAAATGAAATTTCATTAGAACAGTGTTTCTTAATCTTTTTTGGCTAGCGCCCTCTTTTCTGACAAACGAATTTCTATCGCCCCCTACCATGCCTAGCACACATATCAACACAATTTTTTTCGTGCATTTCACTATAAAACTTAATTTAGTAAAATGCTAAGTTTTTGTTTGCAAATTACATGCATATATGTTTGTTGATCATATCTTTTTTATGCCATTTGGTCACTCAAAGTTAGTAAGACAACAGAAATGTAATCATTAACTGGGTCTCCTATCGTCCCCCAACCGCCCATTTCTGCTTCACCGGCCCCCTAGAGTTTCTCACCGCCCACGTTGGGAACCACTGCATTGGAGCAATGCTAACCTTTAAAACTGATTTATATGTTTGCAATGTACATCGTACCTTATCTGTTATGTTTCATGAACAGCAGATAAGCCGGAACAGGTTATTACGCTGGACCAGTAAAATTGTGAATTGAAACGTCGCACCGGTGAACAAATAGCGGTTTTTAATTCACAGCTAAATAGCAAAAATAATTTTAGGAATGCAATCTATTGTGCATTCACAATATTCCTACCAGTTGAATAATATTCGAAACTACGTCATTTTTTATCCTAGGACCAGAATTTGTTTATGATTGAAGCGTACAGTACAATATGATGTGTATAAGCCTTACCAGCACAAAAAGTCTCGTGGTAGAGACAGACCATAGGTTGTTGATCTCGAGAAAGACAGTGAAATTACGCAGTTGCCGTTGAGTGTCCTAATATTGATTGCTTACTTCGTGCTGCTCTATAATTTCGTGCTCTATTTTGTGCAGCTACGAAATATGGAAAAGGAGTCTACTTTGCTGTGGAATCGTCTTACTCCAAATGGTATACCAAACCGGATACTAAAGGTCATCAACGAATGTTCCTGGTTGAGGTTATCACAGGGGAGTTCTGTGTGGGTAATTCTACCATGATGGCCATACCAATGCAGAAGAACGGCGATCCTTACGATAGTCTAGTCAACGACATGTCGAACCCGTCGCAGCATGTTGTTTTCAGAGACGCTAGCGCTTATCCATTGTATATTTTGACCTTTAAATAACAGCGAGCAAAAAAAGCTTGCGGAAAAGTTTGTTTGGGATAGGCAATGTTGTTGGTACAACGTATTGTTGCACAAATAAGTGACCCATCCTTTTGCTCCACACACCCATCAAGTGCGAACACAGATTCTGTACACGCACAAGAATGCGTGAAGGACGAACGCATACGCAAAGACGCCCACACAAAAATTTGTTTTATGGTTGTACAGAAGTTGTCTACGCCTCTACCGCACGCACTTAGCCCTTCATGAAAGTGCAGGCCAAGACGCCTGGGCTTCACAGGGGACTGCAGCTCTCATCTGAGTGGATTGAGAACTTTCCCGCAGTTTTCTTTACAACACCATGCACCGGACGTACCGGTTCATATTTTTTAATCTAAAAGGTATGTGATACGTATCACTTGCCTTTTTTAGTCGCAATCGTCTAACGATAGAACGAGTTCAACAACAGTTCAGGTATGGGCTTTCTGTTATTTGTCTGCAATGTGTCTGTTACTGATAAAAATTTTGAAATAATCAAGCTCACTTGCTGCCTCACCACGGACAGGCAAGAAATTTTAGGTGAAAAAGCTAAGCATGAACTGAGAAAACCTGACGTGGATGCAGTAACATTAAGAATTCAAGAAATTGTTTCTTGCTGATGATTAAGATTGGATTCTTTTGTGTTCCTTTCGCAGTAATGCCTTGAGGATCTCTGATTGTGAATGGTATATTTACTGCAATAGGGATTGCAACATTCGTGAGTTATTGGCATCAGTTCTATAAATTTTGATCTACATTCGTTCTAAATCTTGTACTTTTGATTTCTTTTAGCAGAAAGTGGTGTGATCCGTATTTGGGATTACTAGAAAAATATCTTTAATTGGAGATAAGTTGCGAGGTGTTCTTAGGCAGGTCTGTGCCATGTGACTTTCTGCGTCTTTTGTTCATGAAATGGTTACGTTTTGAAATGTCTATGCCATGTGATTTTCTGCGTCGTGTTCATGAAATGATTACATTTTAAAATGTCTATGCCACGTGCCTCTCTGCGTCATGTTCATGAAAAGATTGCGTTTTAATTGGCTTTATGATACCAAAATCATAAAGTACTCGATGAAAATAGGTCATGGCGTAAGTTATTCTTCGCGTAGCCACGGACAGTAAAGAAAGATCACCGGTTAGTTGAACCGGAAATGTCGAAAGTTGCAACGTAGTTCGACAACTGCTATCATTGCTCAAACATGCAGTCAACTTTATTTTGCGAAGTCGACAAGCGTCATGCAGTAAGTATGCTTGTCTAAGTAAGGACTTCTCTTCATTTTTCCGAGTCCGACTTCAGTTGCTTGCAACTTCTGTTGTGGAAACGTGGAGAAAAAACGATCTTGGGTGCGAAGGGACAGCATTTGCTCCGTTCTTGGCGGACAAAACAAGCAATGGGGACTATGCATTATTCAAAAAAAACGCTTTCTGCAGAGACGTAATTTTTCGTCTCTCGCACATTTGACAGTGTGTTGAAGAATACTAACACCACATCAGTCGCATAATTCAGTCATAGCCTACTGTGTAAGCAGCAATACTGTTGCAACAGCAGGGCTAGTAATGCTACAGCAATATCGCCTACTCCACGTGGTGCTGGTTGTCATATTTCACAGGTTTCCATGAAGACTCAAACACGAGCTTAATTTACCTTAAACTGCAGTCTGAAATAAAACACAAAATTGCGAGAACCACACTACGAAAGAGTGCAGCACTGAGCCAAGCAACTTGCGTGGTACATGCAGCCTCTGGATGTTTATTGTGCCTTTCTCCATGGCAGGTCACTACGGATTCCAGCAAGAAATTCACCTTTGGCTTTTATTAAAATAGCGGAAAACTTATGATTTCGTATCTTTTACACTCATAAAAGCAGTGATGAATCGTCAAGTAAAGCACAATTTAACCTGTACAGCTTAGGAGAAAATACGACTGGTTACCGTGCTGAAAACATAAAATTTGTTTCCACAGATGAAAACCTTAAGAAAAGTTCACATTTGTTAACATTGCATTTTTATACCCTCCTGAAAATGTACTGCCATGCAAAGTAGTGCTAGTTCGCTACCATTCTGAGGCAATTAGGGGTGACAATGTACGGTGGTTCGTATGTGGTTAATTTGTTCAAAGAGAAAGTTTAACATAAAAAAACATTTCTTCTACCGTGACACTACACAACATTCTTTTTTGTCATATAGACGCCCTGACCATCTTCACTGCACAAATCGTCCATTCACGCATGAATTGAGGAAAGATATGTCTACACCAGTGATTCTCAAAGTGGGCGGATTCGCCCCCTTGGGGGCAATTTTGAGAGGCAAGGGGTCGAACAAAACAAAGGGGCGATAGGGCGGAAAAACAACACAATAGGGGGCGAAAACGCTCAACCACTGCCACTAATCGATCGTTGAGTTAACTTCAGTTAACGATAATTGAGTTAACTTCGGCTGTGACCTTTAATGCTCTCAAAGCAAAGAAACCGCTTGTTGATTCATAAGCGAGGTGATCTACGACTTACCTCACTAAAATGTCTCCCAACATTTCGAAGCTTTGTGAAGGCCGCCAGGTACACCTATCACACTGAACTGGGGACCACGGTATGTATCAATTTCTTTAAAAATAAAATTCTTTGAAAACACTACCTTGTGTTTGCTACATCAGACTTGGGGCGCGATAACGATGTGTAGAGAGTGAAAAGAGGCCATGCAACAAAAAAGTTTCAGAAACACTTGTCTACACTCTCTCGCAGATCAAAACGTACACTAGGGATGTGCAACCCGCGGGCCAAAAGTGGCCGGAAGCTGTAGGTTTGTGGCCCGTGAAAAGGTCCGGATTTTGAAAAGGTATTCTCAATCTCCCATGGATGGCCAGCGAGTTGTCTAATCCGCAGAGCTTCACACATGAATCTGTGGCCCGTGGACCAATCTGGTTATGTGCACTTGGCCCGGTAGTGCTGCATGGTTGCACAGTGCACACCCCTCACGTTAAGAAACATTTAGAAAAAATGTTCTCAACGAAATATCACGCAAAAGCAATTTGAACCGTACTACTTGACTGAAGTTTTGCGATTGAAGCTTTACAATAGTTATCCCTGTTAACCGTTTCGTGATCTAGTTAATCTCCGATTAATTCATTTAATTGTTGCAATGACAGTTAATTTGCCGGTGTGACACTACTGCACAAGAGCGAGGTTCACTGTTCTGGCGTCATGCAATGACGAGATTGCAGTTCGCTCGTGTCCGCTCCTTTTCCTGCAGAGGCAGGTTGCAATATTAATAGCGGATGGTTTTGCTGTTGGTCTTTATTGCGTATCAATAACATGGCAACAAATCTTCAAACGTTCACTTCAAGTTGCGGTAGTAGGCGTTTTGCTGCATGTGACCAGGGCTCCCACTGCGGTCTTTTTCCACCAAGATCTGTTTTTTTAGTCGAACTGGGTGTCTCGGTTTAATTATGAAAAATCACGTTAAATCTGGGTGTTTTGAAGTGATAACTTTGTGTTCAATAATTTAAAAACAACCTTTTATTACAGTCAGGGGCGTAACGAAGGGGCCAAGGAGGGTACAATTGCCCAGACACCGAATCATTGCGGGGGACGCCGAAAAGACCCAACAATATCACAAGCACTGTTTTCAATACAGTACATATGCTTCCGAAAGACCTCAGGTTCGAACATGGGGGCGCCGAATTTACTTCTTGCCCCGGGTGCCATCTAACGTCGTTACGGCCCTGATTACAATGTTTGCATGTGCACATCAGGTGAGAAAGTACGCATATCGGATGAAGCAGAACGCGTCCAATCGGTTTCATATCCTCATATAAGATCATTGTCAGGGTTATATACAGTGGCGTAGCTACCCATTGGATCTTGTGGATAAATCCAGGGGCGGCACGTTGCTGGAGGGCGGCAAAATGTGACAACGTTTTAAACGAACAAAGACAGTCACATTAATTTATTCTCAGAGAGATTCAGACTTAAACGACCTAAGTTAACACTGATCTAAGTGAAGCC
>JGI24021J15306_10000192_pt1 | contig 37096 bp, 24 predicted proteins | sample Ectturendosymbi1_FD_15306 | JGI IMG/M metagenome (IMG submission 15306)
TAAACCAAAAAAGATTCAGACAAATAGACAATGAGCAACATAATTCTCACATAGATCCCTGCACAGGCTACGTTAGAATTTTATATCATGTAATTATCAACTCAATGTAACTTAATCCTTCGATTGTTATGTCGACTGTCAAATTCATCAACGAATTCATCTAAATCTATTTTTTCAGCTCATACCCTTTCAACTGAAAGTCGATCAAGGTTACCCAATCTTTCACTGGTCATGGAATTTCTGGGAAATGTTTTCAGTAATTTCATTTTTGAAAAACTTCTCTCGTATGAAGCGCTGGTGATGGGAAGAGTTACAGCTACCAGTAACAACTAAACGCAGCTTTTTAAGTAGCTATAAAAGATAAAAATTGTTCGAGCGATATAGGCAGCTTCAACGCCTTCCGAAGCAATTTTTTTGCCAAAGTTATTTCATATTTTAAATCATTTTCATTCAGTGAATTCTTTCAAGTGTTTGTCGGATAGAAATATTTGATCTCCTGGGAAAAGGTCTGAAATTCGCGAAAGAATTGCTTCTGAATCATTACCGAAAATCCGTACAAAATTCTGAGGTTGCAGGACATGTGTGGGTAGAGTTAAAACTAGTTACGAACCACTTACGTAAGATGATCCGAAGACATCCACAAGGCAGCAGAACGCAATATTGCAGCGAGGATAAATTCGGATAAATTAACCGAAATCAATTCTTTATGCTTTCACAAACATTTACTACTGGGACAAGCAACAATCTGCTGACAGTTATATAATCCAGTTCGATCTCACACTGAATGCACGAAAGATCAATCTTCCCATTTCTGTGCCTGTTTCTTAATTTCGAAATGAATTTTTCAACACCACGACGGTGGTCTGACTAAATTTCACGCAGGATGCGAGCAACTACAGTACTGGTGTGTGTCGTCATAAACAACTCTAGTTATCCGCCCGTCAAATACAACAACACCGCTTATGCATTTGGGAAACATTGAATGCAGACTAGAGGGTTTCTAAATTATCGTTTAAAATATTGCTGGCCGAAAGTTATCTTCTGCATATGTCTAGGGTTGTGAGATGGCCGGTATTTCAGCGGCCTGGCCGGTATTTTACTGCTAATTTAGCAGAGGCCAGTAAAAGGCCGGTATTATGAAAATCAGTGTCTGAAGCCGGTATTGAGAAAATAAAATAATTTGCCGTAACGTCAAAAAGAAATAACGCAGAATTTTTCAAATCATAATGATTCTTGTAGTGAATCTTGTCAGGACAGTTTCTTCAGCGAAGTTTATTTGTTGGTGTTGACGCAATAGTTGGTGCGATTGTCACGTCACACACACCGAAATGGAATGAATCAGCCAAAATACGGGCAAATTATTAATTGTGGCTTAACAATACAGATTGTCTCTGTTTTCCCTGTGCTGCTTACGAATTTCGACAAAGCTCAGATCTGGCGCTGTTGACAAATGGCCGGTATTTTTACAAAACGCATTTGGCAACCTTGCATATATCAACCAAACGAACTTAAATGGGGAATTAGAAAAAAACTGGGGGGGAAAACGGGGGGGCAATTAAAAATCTGGGGGACCATGGCCCACCCAGGCCCCCTCTTAGAATCGCCACTGTTCATTAAACTGTTCGCGACCACGGTTGCTGTTGCAACATAAGGTAACTTGAAAGTGACCTGCATCTCTGCACCAATTTTTGGGGGAAACTTAGCTGAAAGTGCCCACTAAACAACAATCAGAAAAAAACTTGAGAAATGATGGTGAATCCGGATGTGGTTGGCTATACTAAATCCCTAAGTCACCGGAAAATACTCCGAAAAACGCAAAAAACAGCAACCTACGGAAAACCAAAAGAATACTAAAACCGAAATATAAGCTTAGTGGGAGCTCACTTTTTACATTTAGCTTGCCACCATCAGTTACGCCACTGCCTACTCCAGTGAGGATCCAGACAGTTTAAGCGAAGCGTGTTGAGACATGGTACATATTCCAATTTAAGGGGCTTTATAAAAGCAAAAAGCGGCCCGAAACATCGTTTGCATCTTAAACGTAGCCAGGAACTGCAAACAATTGCTCGTTACTGCCGCAAAGGACAAGTTGAAATAACTACACAACAAATCATCCTTTGAGGTCATTTCAGTTCGTATAAACCGTGCTGACTTTTCAGATGCTAAATAGTACAGCAGTCCAAACTTTAGGATGAAACGTTCCAAGTGTAGAGCGCCTGAGAACATTGGTCAATTTCGTATTTTTTACTATTTTTGTTATTACTTGCTGTCACTCGTTAATTCTAAGGGTTTTTGGTTTCAGTAGGAAAACTGTTATCTTACAAAACGTTTTTGTGAAGGAATAGTTATCACGGAGGTTTTAAGGCTCTTTGATAGATGTCTATACATCGAATTTCATGCATAGCGATGTTCTATCCAAGTATTGTTGCTTGCTGTTACGATTTCTTGTGTTTGAAAGTGCGTGTGTAGATTGCCCATCCGTCACTTCCTTCGTGTATACCAGTGGTTCCCAACCGGGGACCCACTGAAAGATTTTAGGGGTCCATGACCTTTGTATGAAAAAGATGAAAGCAAAATAACGAATGCCAAAATTTCAACGTTGGTGGTCTAGCTTGCAAACGACAAATAGAGCGCAACCTTAAAATCCAGCTACAGTGCAACACAAGATCTGGCTCGTATGAATGAACATGTTTATGCACTTTTCACAAAAGTATGAAAGTTGTCATCTAACCAAAGTCATTGGGAAGTTTGATACTGTTTGCTCTTGAGTAGCATATGAGGAAAAGTTTCTAAAAGACCACATCTTGCAATCATTCTCCAATTCAGGGCGATCTCTGAGTGTAGTTTTGATGAAAAGCATTGTTGAGATGCGGACTTGCATAAATATGTGAAAACAAAAGACAAACCAGCAGCGTGCAACTTTAGCAACGTTAGGATTTGAGCCCACCATACGAATCCAGAATTCCTCAGCTGTATTGTCATCTAGAAGGTCTTTGACTGTGGAATCATTCTGCAGATCAATCAACTCATTCTGCTGTTAACCCTAACTCTCACACTCACTGAAAACATCACGATGTGACCCTACCCTGCAGGCTGGCGGGGTTAACCAACCTGTAATGACGCCTGAGGAGCAGAGTTGTGGACCCGGAACTCAAAATTTAGACTCCGACTCAGGCACCAGCTCCAGGCATCTAAAAATTTTGGCTCCGGTTCCACAACTCTGCGTGAGAAGGTGAACTATAGAGTGTTGCCAAATTCCACGTTAAAAAAGAAAAAGTTGGCTGGATTTGGCCTGGAACTATTTTTTCATGCCTTAGAAAATACCATACAATTTTACCAGATTTTCGTCTGGATCCAAGCCTGTTTTTGTCCTCAAGTTGTTTCAAACGTCACGAGATTTTGAAAATTTGGTGACAAATTTGGTGACGCATTTCATCATCGGGCAACACCGTAGCTGAATATTTCAATACCTGGTGAATAAACTTCGTCGGGCAACACCGTAGCTGAATATTTCAATGCCTGGTGAATAAATTTTTTTTTGTCTAACGCCAATTATATGCAACTCTCCCGACCAGCAGCGCTTGCTACACACAAGGTTATGCTCATGCAACAATGTCAATTTATCATGTGTTAACTTCTATGGAACATTCATGATTTGGCGCGCAAAGCAGATAATAACCTTTTCTGATAAAGACCATTTGTATAGAGCAGGATTGACTCCCTTTATTAAAGGGGTCTACAGCTTTCAGCCACGTCGTAAAAAGGGTCCATGAGATTGAAAACTTTGGGAACCACTGGCGTATATCCAGTCCCGTAACCAGCTTGGGACACCAGGAGGGGCGAAGAGTTTTCCGAGAGAGGGCCATATTTTTTTCACCATGTCCAATATTTTTAAACTATGTCCAACACATTTTTCCAGGGAGAGCGAAAATTTTTCTAGGGGGGGCGAAACCCCCCTGGTTACGGGCCTGTGTATACCTTTACCTATAACCGCGTATTAGCAACGGCGAATTTCACAGCAACAGCAGCGAACGGAAGTTCTATAAAAATAGTTGTTTGTTCCGGGTAGTCGGCAGGGTACGTAACTTTAACCTGCCTCGAAAAATGTATAAAAATTGAGTTTTAGGCTCAGTTTATTAATTTTGACAGTTTTTCACACGTGTTACAGATTTGTTACTCACTAAGCTTTCGGCATGTTGCAACCTGATCTGTTTGTCTAACTCTCAACTTCGTGCCACCAAAGATCATATTCTTGTGTTAACTTGTATTCCTCTGATTTATTATTTTCACGTCGGTGAGAACATTTTCAAACTAAGCTAGAGCGGTTCTGGAACTCACATATTTTTGTTCCATCTGTGTGGAAGGGTTAGATCTACTGGATCAGCTCTTTGCCTTTCGAAATTTTTTACCCAATCTTTTGCCAAATCACTTGCACAGACAGTTCTGGAAACTTTTAGCAGCTGCAAAACTATTTTTCCGCGATTAATGAAACAGTCCATATTTTAATCCAAGTAAATTATGATGCTTAACTTTTGACAGGGGTAGGTGGTCACACACATGGGCGCAATTAGGTTGGGGACGCGTCCCCTACTTTTTCAGACAGTGGGGATATAATATGCCATATTCCCCCACATTGTCTCTTAAGGTTTCGTAAATCGTAATATATTGGTTTCATACCAAGCTGTCCCCCTCACATTTTACAACAAAATTGAGCTTATGGTCACACAGCCCACAATTTTCATTGCCAGTACTTATTTCGTTATTAGAGAAAAAAAGATGATATTGGCTAACTGCCAACCTCACTTTTAGTGGCCTGGAGGCTACGGCCGCGCATTATGACGCGACCGAGTTACGACAGAGTATTGTGGGCGGACGTAGTCGAATTACAGGTCAGGAAGAGGCGATTATATTGTATGTTAGGCCAACATAGCACACCGTATGAAGATCGGAATTCGGATAAAAACGGCCGCGAAGGTTCTGTGGTACTCTGCTGTTAAGCGTTCCTGCCAACTTGTGCCATGAGGAGGCGGATCTTTGCCTGAACGTCTTGAACTAAACTGCTGAGAAGTTAAGAAGTTTGTGAGTCAGTGCTTGCAAAGTATCTTAATATAGGAGAGACATGTCGGTTTAAAACGAAGAATGCAACTTCATTCAATTCAAACTTTGGTTGATTTTTTACAACTACTTCATGTGCAACCAAGCACCTAAGTTCTAGACACGGGTGAGAGAAATGCAAAGGTCAGCGCTGGATTCAGGGTGAGGCAAATGAGGTACTTGCCTTTAATGCCACGGGGCCCCCTTTCTGAAAATGTCGATAAAGTTTTGTGCTTTACCGGTAGGTTTTCTTGCCAATTCTGCTTCATAATAACGCTTAAAATTCACTCAGGTTGAACATTTTATTACTAATGTGTTACGTTTTTCAATGCAAGATACAACTCTGCAATAGATTTACAACTGCACCTACTTTCAGTGTCAAGGTACGTAGTTCTACGTACGTGCATCTATGTACAAAGTGCCCATCTACGTATTTCAAACAACGTCTAGTTATGTGGTGCCATGATAGACCTATCCTTTTGCTAAGTACGTAGATCAACGTGTCGAGTCTCTTGGGCTTGTTTAGGCTACTGTGGTTTACAATGGTCGCAAGTAGTGTCTGGTGCAAGAATGTAGTCAAACAGCGTTGCTTGCAGAAGCGTCAGCAGCAGTGGCGGCTTGAATCCAGCAGTGGCGGTAAGAGGAAGAGGCAAAGCATTTCAGCTGTCTGAGAAACATATTACATAGCTCATGGAACCGCCCAGGTTGCATTGGCATTCGCTTATAACCTAAAAAGAAAACACAATTTAAGTGATTTCCACACAAATAAAAGTACAGTTGGAACTGAAAAATTTCTCGGATGGTCATACGACACGAAAAATGTAGTTGCAGTGACGCCGTTAGATGGCAATGCTCGAAAATCCGTTACGCTGCTTCATCTCCTGAAAAGTTGTTTCGAAAAGCTGTTCAATATATTTTTGCAAAAGCACTCGGCGGACATGATCCGAAGGAATCTTTATTGCCAAGGCTGTTGCTGCGATGTCGTAAAAAACTATGTATGCTTTCACCTTGCGGGGTGTAGTGCAGTGGAGAAGGCATTTCGCGTTTATTTTGTTGGATAAAATGTTTCCCTCATAGATAATGTTAAAAGCGCTCCTGTGTATTCATCGTGAGATAGCTGGAAGAGATGCATGCTGGCGGGCATGTTTGGCTTTCGCCTGGGCGTGATATGTTGGCGAAGAAAAATCAAGTATTGAATAAACATCATTTCGACGCAAAGCAACCGAACGGTTTGAACACAAAAGCTGAGAGAGTTGTGTTTCGTTTTCCCTGTGAAAGGTAGTAAATTTTGCACCAAATTGCCTTAAAAATCGGAGCTGTATGGAATGAACTTAACTTGAAACAGCTGCAAACAGCCACACATGATGGTAGACCTGTTGGAAATGCGGAACGGCGCGGCAAATTTGCGCCATTTTCGCAATTTACCCGTGTGATTTCAGTGGTTGCTCATTCTCACTTGACCCTGTTCTGTGCCTTGGAAGTAATATTTGAAATTAGGCTTCAGGACTTCTCAAAATATTCGTTTAATACCAGTTATTGATAGTCATGAGTCAACATGAGACGCACGTGTTTTTGTACTAACCCTACACCATGATCATGTCGGAATTGGTTGCAATATTAACTGTTCTTGAAAAGTCAAGACTGACCCACGGGTTGTTCTAATGTTCCTCCTAATATTTCCTGAAAAATTGTATGTCGGAGAAGTACGGAGAAGTTCGAGTTTGCGCTCTTGGCATTTTCACTTGCAGAACGTACAACGTTCATTTAAGCAGTTTGTGGTCTTCACCAGTAGCGGTATGTTTAGTTGGCGTGTGCTTAAATTCACGCAGTTATAGCCTGAGTAATTACTACTGTCGTCACTCACTTCAATATGCTGCTGAAGCAGGATTTGGTGAAAAGCAGCAATGCAATGCTAAAGAAGAACTATCGTTTCGTTAAATTGCTCATAAAATTACTGACCATTCTGACAAATTGCTAGCTATGTACCGCACCTGCACTGTCACGTTGGAAAATTCCGGAGATAGTAGATTTGCATCGAAGTAGTTGGTTCATGAACAAATGCGGCTCAAACGTCATATTCCGGTTCGTAATTCAGTTTGCGTTCGGCATATGTGTTTACCATTTCCGGCGCGTTGTGAGGTTTATGTCTTGGTGTTTTTGTTTACAGTTAGCTATGTAAACGACACGTCATCTTTGAAAACTGGCAAGCTTTGAGAAAACGATTGTTTATTGCCTCACTAGTCACGCTGGCAAAACACGTTATTCGTAATTGGTGAAAGTATGATGACGGACTTGTCCGCAGGAACCAAATGAGCTGAGTGAGTGTAGCTGTTTGCGCGCTCTTACGCTTCCACGCCGTGAAGCTGGCATTAGAAAATGGACCAACGGCCGAGATAAACAAGGATGTTTGCAATGACCTTTGATTTGTGCTACGGGGTTGGGACGCTCACACGTTCACTACTTCAAACCACTAAACCAGGAGTGTCAAACTCATGTGGTGCTGTAGGCCATATTTACACACTTAGATTTTGCGCGGGCCAGACGTTTTTGCACATGATGATACAATCGATATTTTCATTGACGATTTATTCATAGCACTGCGATTCGAAGAAATTTGACATCTTTTGGCATTTACAAGCATGTTAATATCCCGTACCAAAGATTGTGCAGTCGCAACTTTTAACATTGAGTTGAGACGCGCATCCGTCAATTGAGATCGGAATCGAGACTTGTTTAAGTTCATCAAAGAGAACAGTTGTTAAGAAACATAGGTACCATCGAACGTTGACATGAGATTCGATGTCAATTCTTTTTTGTCTTGGGAATAGGTTGGTCCAATGCATTGATAAAACATTTTAAAGTCGACATTTTTAAATGTAGCTTTAAAACACTGTTGCACTGTAACTCAATTAGCTCCATTTGCTATTTTTGTGGCATCTGTTCGTGACTGACAGAAAAAGGGTTGCTGAGAATAGCAAAATCAGTTTCCAGGTCTTCGAAAACAGAAAATGTTTCTTCAAAGGCGTTAGAAATTGTTCCAATCCTCTTGGAATCTACACAAACTCATGTTTTTGAACTGAAGAAGTTGTTACTGTTGATTTTCTTTAAATGTCAAGTCCTTAACGTCGCGTTATGACTACAAAGAAAAAACGTAAGTCTGCTGTGACATAATAATAAACGTAACTTTTTCAGACCTAATGCAAGCACAAACTGGCATGACGCGGGCCACAAAACGGGGCATGGCGGGCCGGATTTGGCCTGCGGGCCGCCAGTTTGACACCCCTGCACTAAACATTTCTTGGGATCGGCGCTTAAAATGTTATTGAAACTATACCGCGGTTTTACGCAACGCTTTCTTCGTCACATGTTTTAAGACAAGACAATTATTCATTAATGTTCGAATTCCGGTCGAGGAAGTAAACGCCTAACCGACATTAAGCCGAATTGGCGCAAGTGTTCATGAACTGGGTCAGTCAGTGGTGCCTTTAGCAGAATTCATGAGTGTGCACCGCCAGCCAGTCCAACGGTGTTACCTTTCTTGCTTGCTGAATGCTGTCAGTTGGAGCCAGACTTCAAAATTATTTCGTACCCACGGGATACAAAACTTAACCCAGTGTTTTTTAACCATTTGCTGCAGCGGAACCTTCCGCAAATGTTTGCGTTGCTCATGGAACTCTATGCAATGATGCAAGTGTCTATCCTACTTTCTGTAATAAGCCAGATGGGTAGAAATGTCGCACCTATGTTTCATCATGGATCATCAAAATTCGTGACTTCGATCAGGGATCATAAATTAATATTAACGATTAAAATCACGTACATTGTACAAGGAATTGAAATTTACGCTAAATCAGCAACAAGAGTTGGGATCACCCGTGATATTTGTACCGGGTAAAAATGTAACGGATGATCCAAGAGTTGCAGCTCGAGTTGAATAAATTAAGCCTTAGCTCGTCTGTTAGAACCAGGTTGCGATACCTCATGTATGTGCAGGAAGATGCGCAGATTATGCGTTGAGCACCTGTGAAACAGATCACAGATTCCTGTGAAACAGCACGGCAAGCAAAAGTTCTAAAACTTCCTGGCTCTGATTAGTACATTTTTCGCTTTTAGCTTGTGAAATGTTTGTTGCAGGTGCAAAACTGTTGCGGCGCCAGCCTTATTTTTACGAGCTGTGGGAGACAGCACTCACGGAGTTTTTCAGCGCGTACCAGGCAATTATGTATTCTGACCTATTCTGACACCTCACAAATCCCGTGCATCAACCCTCAATAGACGTGCAGACTCGTTTGGCCTACAAAAATTGCTTACGGAGACGGCAAGGTAATCTGCGCAAACACTTGTCACTATTTAAGCAAACGTCAACAGTAATTGATCGACCAGTAACGGTTTCTAAAACACATTTACCGATAAATAGCCTGGTAGTGACTGTTGGTATGTCTGGAATCCGACCCTGAGCTAGCTGGGTCTTGTCAGACCTTATAACTAGGTACTGTAGTTATACCCTTCCTGCCTGGTGCACGATGAGCAGAAAAGCTGCAAGGACAATCTCTTACACTACAGTATTGTGCTGTTGTCCGTTGTACTTTTCGATGAATTCTTCAGTTGCGCACGTCTCAATAATGCAAATATAGCCTGGCGCTACAAAACGTGATTGTTCTACAGCGCCATTAGCAATAATAAAATCAAACTGAAACAAACGAAGAACTCTGTCAGCGTAGCTAAACTGAACAAATGTAATTTCGCCTAGCGAAGTACTGTATCATTGTATCAGCAAGCCAACTAGCCAAGCGCGCAGTTCACAACTGTCCAATTGAAATTATATACGGTACAATTGTAATGATTTACGCAAACTAAGCACGCAATTGCAAACTGATGCAACGGGAATACCAAACTGATTCAACCTAAACGTGAAACTGACTAAACGTGAGCACCAATTGGCGTGCGCAGTCAGCCTCAAAGCGCAAAACAAGTCCATACTCCCATTCCCGGTGGGTGACGTACCAGAAATCAGTGTTGCCACCTCGGTTTCCCTAAGATAAACTAGTTGAGTCTGAAAAAAAGACCAGAATAAACCAAACTGAAGCAGAAATAAACACACAAAAAACAAAGCATATATGATAATGATGAAAGTATGCAAACTGGGATCTTATTCTATAAAAACAGTCACAATTGTCTACATTAACACAACTTTCAGAAATATTGTTTTCATTGCATACCAAGCTAGTGCTTATAAAGCTTCACATTGTCACTGCATCTGGAACCTCAGTCATAATCATAACATGCTTTATAATATTGTCTCTTTTCAGTCGAGTTCTGATATTCAAAATTGCATTTTTGCCAGTTCTGCACACATTCTGTTGTTCAAATTTAATTTCACAACGTTTATCTGGCCCAACACTTGTTCCATTTTTGCATTAGAGCGTGGTGCATTAGAGTGTGGTACACATAATATGCGTTGAGCGAAACCAGCCGGTTTTTCGAATGGGATTACTCAGACGGCATCTCCATATAAGCATACTTTAGTCCAGTGGTTCGTAACCTGGGTAAATTTAGCCCTGGGGGTAAATTTCATGTTTCAAGGGGGTAAATTTACTGAACCATAAATTGCAGTCAATGTAAACTTTTATAAATCATTCTAAACTGTAAGAGTTTGTTAATTTCGTATTTTCAATAAATGAGCACCATTGAGCGTATTGGGGGTAAATCTGGTAATCTTGTTTGATAAAAGGGTAAAATATATAAAAAAGGTTACGAAACACTGCTTTAGTCCATTATGTTACTGTGTCAGTAACATTTTGCCAACGGACAATTATCAAATTCTGCCACTGGTATACAATTGTCCCAATGACTTCACTTTCCTTTCCCAGATTTATCCAAAAACTAAATGGAAGGTCCTATACTGTTTCACAAAGCATTTGAAACATATATCAATTACATTTCCTTCATTATATTTGAATGAGTTGGTAACCTGTACTTTCTTAAAATAGGCACAAGGTGAAATTGAGACATCGTTTAGATTTCTCATGGATTCCTCGTCTGACTCAGAACAAACCATGTCTCTTATCAAGGTTTCAGTTTCATAACCTAAATGAGGTCTTGTATTAAAAAAATCAACTACATCACATGTCGACGGTTGCTGAATACTTGTTCTTTTTGGCACAACGATATGTCGAAACAGACTTTTGCTAAAAACAAAAGACTCTCCAAAGCTTGCTTTGATTTTCCTTAAAACGCCGAAACCAGACATAAATCACTGCAGGGAACACAGCTGATACCTGGCGTAAAACATCTTTAAAAAACTAAAAACAAACCAAAAAATAAAAAAATAAACTACAAAAGTAAACTATAAACCAAATCGCAAAAATATAAACCTAATGATTGTAAAATAATCCAGATTTGGTTTTAAAAAGACTAAAATAGCAACACTGCCAGAAATGATGCTGTTCCGGCGATTTGGAAAAAAATACTTTGAGACATTACTGAATTCATCAAGAAACAATAATGTTGACACCTATACAAGGCAAAACCTAAACAACTATGAAAATTTCAAAGATTATGACAATCTTATATGCGACGATTATAAGTTTGCATACCTAATCGTAAACCTCACTAAACCGGGCTGCTGGTCAAGATGAAATTTTGGCTGAGCACATTACCTATGCTGACCCCTGAGTGTGTTTTTGCATTTGTAGTCTCTTCGATGTGCGCTTGACGCACGAAGAATTCCACAATAATGCATGAAAACTTTTGCTGTGCTTATTTGCAAAATTAAAACGGGCGACAAAAGTCATGCTTGTAATTACAGGCCTGTTATTTGAACGTTGGATGTTGTTATCCTGCTTTTCTCCATTTGTTGTCACCACAAACAAACAGTTTGGCTTCGAGCCACAGCATGGTAGTTTTACTCGGGAAGATTGTATCACATTATGCAAACAAATACATTCAGCATTCTCAGCATTTTTGGATGCAGCTAAGACAGTGTTTCTCAACCATTTGACTTACGTCGCCCACATGACTTTTTGTAAAATTTGAGTGGCCCGCTACTTTGTTAGCATATTGGGATATGCTTTTATATGCATAAATAAACACTCATTATTTTGATGTAGCCAATTTATTCCTGAATGCCATTCAGTGAGAATTTTACTGCTGAACACAATGTGTTCCCACGCTGTAGTCATTAGATATTTGGATAACTGTATTCTAACATGTTTTTGTCCTAACTCCGTGGCCCACACGAAAGCTTCGCTACGGCCTACAAGTTGAAAAACACTGATCTAAGGCGTTTGACAGAACTAACCACAACCTATTACATAACTGATCAAAACGTAATGTATCTATGTGCATATTAACACTGCTGATGAGTTAGTGCAGGAATCAGACCATGAAAGTAAACTAGGGTACTTGCCTTTAAGGCAAAGGCGAGACCTGAATCCATATTTGTTTGCTGTTTACCTTGATAAAATTGCAGTCCAACTGAGCAAAGCAGGTGCAGAATTAGTCCCGTCGCCACGGGGTTTTTTGGGGGCTTAGCCCCCCTAATGGAAACATAAAACATTATAAATCAGTTGAGTTTTTGTTAATTTTTTGAGTGTCAAGCCCCTCCGCACAAACCCAAAGCCCCCCTGCAGAAATGCAAAGCCCCCCTATTTAAAAACGTTCTGGCGACGGTTCTGTGCAGAATGCTCTTTGGGTGGTATGGTTGTGAATTACCGACTGTTGGTGATGATACATGTGTTTGTTCGCAGTATTAGTGATCCTTAGCGCCTCAATACAAGTTGTGGTTATGCTGGTAAACATGAAATTGTTTTTAAATTTAACAAGACAGTTGGTGTAGTTTTCCACTCTGAAAGGTAATCCAGCCTGCAAAACCAGTTTATTTCCTTGAATGGGAAAGTGTGAAGTTCGCCAAGTGAGTCGAATTTCTTGGTTTATTACTTCATGCCTAACTGAAAAATGGTTCCCGTTCCCAGAATCAAGTGAAATCCCTCCTATTGTGCAGCAAACAACTTCGGACGCATTTTCCCTCAGTGCTCCACAGCAGAAACAGTGTCGTGCGTATTGCATGTCAATGTATGCCTGCCAATTGTGGTGCAATATATATGCAGTCCAACATGGGCGCAATTAGGTGGGGGGGCACGGGGTACGCGGCCCCCACTTTTTCACACAGTGGGTATATAATATGCCATTTCCCCCCACATTTTTCTCTTTAGGTTTAGTAATATATTGATGTCACACTAAGCTGTCCCCCTCACATTTTACAACAAAATTGCGCTCATGCAGTCCAATAGGCAACGCCTCAACAACGCTTGTCGATTTTTGCATTACGTCCACAGGAATGTAAATGCTTGCCCATTTCGCCAGGAAATTTGATGCCTTGATTACAAACAGTTTGTATGCCTTTGAGCAGTGATGCGCAATCTTCACCCAACTTTCGTATCCTCTCACTTCATCTGTCTGACTCTTCACAAATCTCCATTTTTTCTCGGTTCTAACGGTTCTATACGTGACGGCGACCAAATGTAATAGATGCTGTTGTTGCATTGCTGCAGTTTTTGTTCCTCTTCAGTATTGCTCCAACCAACACCTATCTTGTGATGTATTGTGCCTAAGTATTTTTGTACGCATGTGTTCTTTTGCCTCTCCCTACGGTTTATTACGTGTGTAAACCAAACACGTAAATAAACAAATAAAAACGAAAACCTCAGGGAGTCATCGACTGAGGGGATAAAAAACGCGAAGATGCATTAATATGAAAACTGTGCCGGCCCAGATGAGCATTGCGTCAGCACAAATAAAGGTGAAAAGTTGAAAATCATACAGCAATGCGAAGCTTAATTGCTTTCTTGGCTTACGAAAGGCTTGGAATTAGAGTATTTGCCTTGGTTTACGTTAGCACCTTAGCCTCCTGCGGTTTGATTTCGCTTCGCCAGCGAGGTCGCTGGATTATATGTAGTTTTGATTCTAAACGATTACAAGCCATCATTCTCCATCAACAAGGGCTGGTTCCAACATGGCAACGGTAGGTCACCAACTGGCCACCGCGCCCGGATCCTTATCGTTTTTATGATCGCGTAACCAAGAGTTGCAAAACTGCCCCAATTACTCTAACAACGGTAATAACTAATGATCTTTTGGTGCTACTTGAAGCCAAATCTCAAACATAATTAGTCTTCAAATCAGAGCTAAAGGCGTAATACTTACAGCAATAGAAGCAAGTTGTGCTATAGCGAAACGTTTTACGTACTGGACATTCGTTTGACGTCGTTATATATTTGCACTTACCATGAACACGATTTGCTATGGAAGAGTTTTGAACTTATTAACTGCATTGAGAAATGTGAACAGGAAATCCCCATTCGAGGAAGGTGACAGCGTAACACAGACATGAAAAAAAATGTGTTTACTGACTTGATTGCAACACGTAGTATAAGCACTTGTATCTACAGGAAGTCCCTAAAATCTGGACACGTTGGCAAAAACACATGTCTCTAAAAAATGACAATGTCATCATTACTTTGTTCAACCAAAATATTAAGGCATAATGTAAAATGGTTTTATTGGCTACTTTTTTCTAAAAAGATGTATTTTTTCGTTTATTTTTTCCAAAATATCTTTTCTTTAAAATACGATTATGTGCATTAAATTCATTTGCTATTTTTCGATATGACCATCCTTCACGTCCACTGAGAAGTACCTGTTCAATTCTTTCTTCTTTCGACGAAACTTGAAGTGGCAAGAAATTACCTTTAATGAGATTTTCCATTTGTCTGCACTTTAAAGACACCTGCATATATTGAAGCTTTTGTGTTGTTAGCGGATAAAAGATCACCAGTTCTACTGTACGAGTGTAGTGTAATTTGAGTAATGTAATCTTTTTCGGTTTTTCGAATTAAGCTTAAGACAAAGGACAAGGTACCTATAGCTCACGTGTTTTTTGGGTAAAATTGCTAATTTTTACAAAATTGGTCAAGACGTTTCATTGAAGTGCTTACATTGAAGTCATCATCCGCGACATTTCTACACGGTTCACCATTCGTTGTTTGTAATTGACTTGGCACCCCGTCGTTGAGAGTGTCAGTTCATGTAAACAAGCAGTAGCTTGCTTGGAGCAAAGCAGTGCTACAGACTCAGTTCAGTCGTATCCCAAACTGCGGCAAAAGATTTCTTAACAACAAATTTGACTCGTGAAACAATTGCACGAATGTTGAATTTATTAAGAGCAGGTATCGTTAAGTTCCTTTTCAATTTACAGGATTCCTTCCAATTTCACTGTTTGGTTTTCATCGCAACGCTGTAGTCCAGTGGTTCCCAACCTTGTTCGAGCCGTTACCCAAATCAAGGCAGCGATTACGTCTAATTACCCCCAATATTTCGCAGTGATCGCTCATAATATAGAACAACATTGTGACTTTGGTTGCGCATTACCTCCCGAAGAATTGCATATTACCCCTGGGGAGTATTTTACCCCAGTTTGGGAACCACTGCTGTTGCCGATATCTGATGTATGAAACAGTGTCGAGCCGGTTGACAATAACGACAACCTGTCATTTTCACTTTTTAATTTTACAAAATGCGAAATAAAGTCTGAGAGGAATTAGTTTGAGTCAGCAAAAATTCCGTGTCTTGTCTTTAATGGTCCATTTATCCATCATAAATACAAGATTGATTTATATTTTTTAATATTTTACAAAATATGCTCAGGTGTCGAGAACTTGCCATGCAGTTGAACGGACTGCAATGCATTTGCATTGCGACGATTTCTCGAAATGACGTAATTTTTACAAAAAATCAATGATTCGGTTTTGATGCCACTGATTGTTAATGCAAGGCGCATGAATTTCAACGTGGAGGAATTCACTAAAGCAACCATCTCTACCTACACGATTTTCAGTAACTTTCAAAGTTCTAAAAGAAACCTCGGTTTCTTCAGATGTTGAAGTAAAAAGTGCAAAACAACTTTTCTCTGCATCGTGCGGATAAGTAAGAGATTTAAAGAAGCTGGGTGGGTTAGCTAATGCAGGGTATGTGACTTCTTTCGCACGCCATGCATCGTTTAGAACTTAAACACTAGTTACGTTTCTACCACAGGCCACTGACGCATTTGTAGTGTTATCGATTTTGCTGATGCTGGTGTCGTTAGACCGAATTTCATTTTTACTTTTTTACTGCGCTCCAGGTGTGTTGGTGTCATGAAAAAACGTTTACGAACGTGCTGTATAAATAAAGAATTCATCCATAGTAAATCAATTCAGTCCATGTAGTTGCTTGTGTAGGTCAGTTTCGGGAATCAGTTATATTTAGACTGCTTTGATCTTTAATGTAGTTCAGATTTGCTTTTGGCAAAATGGAAACTTTTCGCTTTTTCTGCAACACGAAATTTGTGCGCAAACAGCCAAAACTACGTTTTTGTCGTTATCTTGTTATTAAGAACTACCGTTTGCGCATGGGTTATATCCGCTGTTTCCTTTCTTCACAATTTTCTTTTCTTATTTTGTATTAAGCAATTCACTAAGAAGTAAGCCCTAGAGGGCAACGATTTGCAAGGGCTTACCCATTGCCCATGAAAGTGAAGTTTGCAGTTATTCCAATTCAACTTTCTTCCGCTGACCAACAAACCAGTGCTGAGTGTGAAAAATATGGTTTGTACGAAGAAATTGCGATCCGGCAGAAGTACAGCAAAAGTTGACCTTGGACGGAAGTGATTTACAAGGGCGCCTCTTTGCGCGTGAAATATCCAGCTTCATTTTGCGTGCTGCAGCCAGCAGTGTTCCACTAGGCGTTGATATTAAACTGTTGTCCAGTTTCGACTAGCGAGCAAGTCAAACCTGAGCGTGGTTGAACGCCTGCACAGCCGCGGGCAACGCAAATAGCGAAAATAACTCTTGACACTGGGAAACAAAGCATTTTTTGTTGCGTTGCTACGCGAAAACCTGGCGCATCATTTCTTTGCCAACACCTGTGTAATGAAGCTGTTATCTGCAGATATGCAGAAGAAAGTGTTGAGGTGTGATGTAAGTTTTTTATGTTTAAAAATCTACGATGTCAGGCAGCTTCAGTACTGAAAAAGTACTGTTCTAGATCATAGACCGCATTTTTATTGAATTACAGAAAAAAATTAAGTCAGTTTGGTCACAATGTCTGAAAATATAGATAGACTAGTGAATCCTGTAACGGCGAGTTTTAATACAAATGTGAGACAAATGACCAAAATATCTCGGTGGTCAAAATGCGGCAAAAAAACAATGACCGATATGTCTCAGCGAAAAAAATGCCCAGCGTGTAACGTTGGGGTTGACATTTTGAAAATCGAGAAAGATCCATGTATGCGGTGGAGTCCTTTTATTTATAGCAACTCTTTTGGTCAGTAATCGATATGATGGTACGTCGGTATACCGTTGGTGACGTGAATTATACTGTTAAAGTTTACCTGCGGGCAAAATAAGGTTTTCTCAACGCCGTTTTTATCATTTGTCACGGACTTGCATTTATGTTAATGCACAAAAGCACAACTGGTGCTGACCTTCAGGAACCAGCACGCTACGCGATGGTTCTCTAGCCGGGCATGAATATTTTGAAGCTAAGATGTTGCGTATGGAAAGCATGAGATAGAGAGTTATTTGTATTATATGAGAGCAGAGACGAACACGGCCGTCGGAAGAGGGGCGAGGGGGTCTTGGCTCCCACTGGATTTTTACATTTGACAATATCCTATAACATTTTTAGCAAAAAAGGTTGTTTTTGTTAGTTTCGAGAGGAAAAATGAAATTTCACCATTTTCTCCCCTGTAAAAATCTTTTTGGCTACCTTTGGAAAAAGCCAATATTCCCCCCCCGGAGAAGCCCTTCAGACGTCCATGGAGACGAGGCATGATCATGGCGAGGATCGGTGCAATTTAGTGAACAGTCACTTTGGAGGGATTGCTTTGTGCTGCTGAAGTGTTACACCTACAGATATTTAGGATTACTCCCCCAAAAAAAACTTTACTGCATTGTAGTTTAAAAACAACAATAGGGCGATGGGCTGATATGGAAAGTTTAAACAAGGTTAGCTTTTCAAGAAAAAATACTACCGTGTGCAGTGCAGAATTTTTTTTCACTATTTCTCTCTGGACTGCTTTCACAATGGAAAGTCATACTCAGAAACAGGTTTCTTGTTAATTTTGTGGAATCAATTACTTGCTTGGGGTGGCGTTATGTTGTTGTTTATTTTGTTGTGCATGCTAACCTTGAATGGCTTTGGTGATACAATGGGCTCACGTGATTTTTCGCTTCACTGGGCTTTCCAAAAGTTCTGTCCAAAAACTAATCTCCTCTTCAGTTGAGCGTAAAATTTCAGTTTCTTGAGCCTTTGAGTAAGGTGTGCAGCAGTATTTGTCAGAATCGTAGACAGGGGAACCTCGCATAAAAACGAAAATGGACCAGATTTTGAAACGTTTTGACGAAAGATCACTCTTTTATAAATACTAAATAAATTGTTTTCAAATTATACTGACTTGAAATGATGCCTCAAGCAGATTGGTTAATGAAATAATACTGATATTAAAGATGCAGAAATTTACTTGACTATTACGATCTCATGGCTTCGTGAGAAAACGGTCTGAGAGGTTCATTGAAGAGTTTATGAAATTTTTAAGGTTTACAAAGTGTCTGCCCTGTGCGTTTGAAGTTTCAAGTAAATCATAAAGCTTAGCAACTAAGTTGCTTAAAACATTTTTTTGCAGGTCACGCTGAGGTAGCTTATAGCTAGAGCAGGGTCTTCTGACATTGTATCTTGCTGCGTCACATGCATAGACAGGATTGTTCTTAAGGTTTGACACTGGTAACAGCTAAGACATTTTAAAAAACTGCAACTATTTTATCTAAATACAGCAATGATCATAGAGCAACCTTTTTGTGTATCTAGATGGTGGTCGTAAGGCGAGGTTCTACTATATTTTGAGCGACCGTTTCGGTCTCTCAAAACACCTTAAAACACTGTGCATAGAAATAAAAAAGTACAACCAGTCCCGTCGCAACGGGGAGGCTTTTGGGGCTTAGGCCCCAAACAAAGCTCCAAGCTCCCCAAATTGAATTATGAAGCACTATAAATCGGTGGAGTTTTTATCAAATTTCAGAATGTCAAGCCCCCCTGAACAAATGTAAAGCCCCCTATTGAAAACGTTCTGGCGACGGTTCTGAGTACAGCTGCCACCCTTGTACTTGAAATATGAAAATCTGAGAAACAGCATCTTTTTCGTTTAAAAAGTCTATCGAAAGGAATCCTTTCACAGGCAAAAATAAGACAGTTCGCCTACTGAGCAGGCATCTTCAAGCTCTTATTAATGCAATCATATTCTAAATCTCATATTCAAATAAATCTTATTTGTTTATGCTTTGTTTAAAATTCACTTGTCTCAGTAATTTTTCACCTGATCCTGTCGCTCTGCTTTCAGTTGGTTTTCCCACCATTTTTTGTCTATTGTAATGTAACAGCGTTACTAAGTAAGCATTTCCGTCATCAAAAACGCAAAAGAGGAGCAAGGACTCTGTGTGCACCACAGTTTCGCCGCTGGGTTTATAATACATTGCGTTGATGTTGATGCAGCATTAAAACTATTGCTACGGATATTCTGACGCACTGCTGTCGGTTCAGTTACATTGTTGTAATTTTCAGACTCATACTCAAGACACCTTGTGTCAGTTTCCATAGCCACAGCAAAAACAACGGAAATTGACTTTTGAAAGCGTAGCATGCTTCACAAGTTAAAATTTATGCACGAAGCAGATAAGTTTCGCATTTTGCCGTCGTCAATGATTCTTCAGTGAAACTTCGTTTGCAGTCAGCTTTGTGAATCATCCAAACAAAGAAAGAACGTTGTTCACAATCGCGCAAGCGTTAAAACGCGTCTCAGCCGCGATGAGACAAATTGCATGTCGCTCAGACAATCCACTGGGCTGCCTTTCTCCACGTCGTCTGGCAGGTGGCAGCATTTGACAGCCATTGCCTGAAAATAGCTATTTTCTATCACGCCGCAGCTTAGCCCTAAAATAACGTCCTTAAAATGCCGCTGCGACTTGTGTAAATGCCACCCCCTGCTTATGTGTGTTATGTGTGACTGTTGCCAGAAAATGCAGCGCGTGCCAGCAGGAGGTGATTCAGACTTTCAAAAAACGAAACATTTGTCATGCAGTTCAGCATGTAAGAACAGAACTACTCTAGCGGCACTTCATTTTGACGGCTCATCTGCGGTCTTAGTTGTAAAGCACCCAACCTTCCAACCCTTTGTCAAAATCACTCCACTATTGCACCCTTCAATGCCTGGATTCTCAAACAGGGGGCGCTACCCCCCTGGTGGTCGTGAAAGGTTCGCAAGGGGAACGCGAGCATGCAGCGACATATTGTTGAAAATCACGATAATGGCAAATAAATTGCTGTTCCCTTGTTTGTGTTTGATTTTGAGGTTACGTGAGGAGCGAGTATCAATGACTAACGCCAAAAGAGTCGCGACTGAAAAAGTTTAGAAATCTTTGCTTTGATGTAACCAGGCTCCCACACTGACGTTAAACGAGAGCAGTGACATTTCAGTTTTGTCGCGGAAGGTGATTTCTGACTGACGAGAGTTTCTCCATTACAACTGCGAGGAGTAACCTACGGCAGACGCATTCAGATATGTGTCCAATGTAAGTCACAAATTGTTTGACGTTGGAAAACAACTGTTTTCACTGTCAGTAAAATTCAGTGAACGAAGCGCAAAACGCTGTAGCACGGAAACCTTAGGCCAGGCCTGCACAACATGCGACCAGCGGGACGCATGCGGCCCGCAAGAGCGTTCTTAATTGCAGAAAATGTTGCAAAAGCGCGACCTCGAACAAGCAATTGTCGTTCTGGAATTTCTTCCATACTACAACGAAATCTCCACATCGAAAAGAAATAGACATTTGCGGCCCGCGGCAAATTTATGAAAATTTGGCCCTTCGAGCTTTCTGAGTTGGGAATGCCTACTCAAGCATGGCCGTCCGCATGGGGGGCAAAACGGGTATTGTCCCCTCCTGGAAATTTGGACTAGGAACTTTTAGAGTTTTGTGAACGTTCGTTTGCACTGAAGCCTGAAAAGGATAAGCAAAATGTCGATGTTGACCCCCTTGAAAAATTTTTCTGCGGACGCCTATGCGCTCAAGGCTGTACAGCATGCACCAAACGAGGCGATTGAAAGCATAGCAACCGGATCCCGTTCGAAAGGATAAGTTCTAGTCTTGTTCGCAAATTGCAAGACTTTTGTCGCGCTGAGAAGGTTAGTGCTTTCCTGCTGTCAACGAATGACAAGAAGTAGTGGTCCCACCGTTTGCAGACCAGCATCCGCAGGAAAGGATCATTCGGTTAGGTCTTGCCTTTTACTTGAATAAACAGCACACACAAAGACTGGTTTTACTTATATTTAAAAGGACCTGACCGCCATTAATTTTTTGCACCGCTTTACCAGCTATCATATCTGAACTTAAACCGTGAAAGATCCTGCTTGAATAGACTGAGAGTTCGGTTGCCTACTGTTTGCAACCATCCCAGACTACCTTCCTGATTTGTGTTACACACTGTAAAAAGTGTGTTAAAAGCTTGTTTGGTGTAGTGAACACGTTGTTAGCTTTTAACATAAATGAAGGTAGCTTGTGAGTGACCAGTCTCCACACAGGTGAAGAGTTTGAATCAATCAGCAAATCTCTTCACCTGTGTGGAGACTAATTTGAACACAAATATGTGCAACTTTGAATCATCGCAAAAAGATGAAAGCAGAACCCATTCGGCTGTTTCCTCGAAAACTTGCAGCAAACCTAAAGCTTTTAGTACATCTGAGAACGATTAAGAGCAGCGTTACTCTTAGTGGGATGCGTACGTAAGTTGCTAGAATATTTACAGTGTCATGTAGGACTGATTGACGCCATTAAGAGCTGCAAAACCCTCTGGACGTTGGTGTCAGTCTCAGTCAAACTCTATTGTAGTCAGGGCTTTTCTCAGTACATCTCTTGGCTGGATCGATTGCCTTCTCTCTCCCATTTTTTCACCGATTGCCCGTTTCATAGGTAAAATGTGGTTGCTCACTCTCACAAAAATCCGATGAAAAATGTCACTTTGTTTTGGGTGTGTTTTGAGGCAGAAAACAGATTTTGCTTTTCAAGTCTTAGCATGTTGTGTCTTGACCTGTACTGCAGATGTTGCGCTTATGGGGTTGCGTGTGTGGTTGTGATAAAATGTGTAGACGGCACCTCGCGCACTATTCTCGATTGAAGCCGATTTTGCAAAATAATTTACTGCAAATTCTGATGAAACTATAACCAAAAACCTTAGAAGGACTTCAAAGTGTTAGCCTCTTTTCAGCCGGTTTCGTCAAAACCAATTACGAGCCATGTGTTGGTCATGGTGTAGCTAAGGATGAGAATGTAACTAAAAAGGTTGGCTTTGAAGTACACCTCCGGTTTAACTTTTTGATCCTTGCAAGCGAAAGTTGTTTCCTTGACATCAAACAAAAGTGCTTGGGTGAAAAATGGTTCAGAAAAATGGCAATGTTCACTTTAAATTTGTTTTGTGTATCTACTTAGTATGACGAGGACTTCTACTTATAGAAACGATTCGTGGTAGGCAGTAGCGTAGGCAGCCTAAAATTTTGGGAGGGCCAAATATTTTTGACTTGAAACAAGCAGAAGTATTTGGTTTGAGACACCATCTTTCGAAGCATGAAAGGACAAGATATGCTAGAAATTTGGGGGCCATTGCCCTTTTGACCTCCCTGGATACGCCTATGGTGGTAGGTGCGAGTTGCTGATGCGCGTGTTCAGGCGGATGTACGCACCTAAAGTCTCACGACGATTTACCACGGAAGGCCCTGATCGTCGCGCCATTCACGGTGATATCAGCGCTGAACTGTAGAACAAAAATGTTTAGGAGTGCGAAACATTTCTTCCGATTTTTCGGATTTTTGTCCAAAAAGAAAGTAGTGCTAAATTACTGCCGATGAGCAAAAAACAACAAAAGTTGACATTAGTGTCTTGTAACACGATTAACGACTGTAGATCTTACGCCTGGAGGGGACACACAACTAGCATATCACCTTTTCAAGGGGTCTATACAACATCAGGTTGAAAATTTCTTCAGTCGCCAACAACAAAAAAGTGTTTGCTTAACTCAAGCACTGTACGCGATCCCAAGAATATCATCAGTGATATTTTTTCAAAACTGTGATAAATATGCTTTATCTGTAAGATTCATAAAATAATTTTAAAATTTCTTTTATTTTTACCACCTTTTGCTCAATTGTTTGCAAACTTGTAAGGTGCGGGGTTGGAACTGCTCCCCAGCATCCCTTTCTACGATTTTGCAGCAGCATGTCTCTTAAATACGTTTAAGTGCAGTGCAAGCAAGGTAATTTGCGGCTATGGCCTTGCCTATTAAATTAGGTACCGAGGTACGTATGCGCTTGTTAAACGAGAACGTCAGAAAAGCATACGTTAGTCTAGTCTAAGCTGAGGGAAGTATACGACACGCATCTTGGTGGGTGTAGGTATACAGATTCACCAACAGGCAGAGTAGGCGGTTAGCATTTGGGTACGCGGTTACCTTGGAGCCCACTGAAAATCACTTCACACGCAAAATGGTGGAAAGACCAGAGCAGTGAACCCAAGAGAAAAGTAATGCTGTGGTACGCACGTGCTTTGGTGTTACCAGTTCGCAAATAAATGAATAAATGATCCAATTTCAGGCAAAACATCATAAAAGAGTTTTTTTATTGTTTGTCTATGCAAGCACAGTCACTGACGGCTGTGCAGGTACGGAACGCTAACGACAAAAGACAAGGAAATGAGGTCCTTGGACTTTGAAATCAAATTCACTAAAAAATGAAATCTCGCCTCCGTTCAAGAAAAGTGTTTAGGACTTCGTCTCCACTTGAAATCGTTGGGCTCTCCGCTCCGGTGACTCTGCGGTCAGGCCAGCTGTAGTGCACCGCAGGTAGCAGTGACGTGAAGTGGCAAATTTGCAACGAGGGCAAACGGCAGCCACCTCACCAGCATCAATCTCCGACGGTTGCGTGGTTGCTTATTTTGCAACGCAGTAAACTGCTGTCAGGCGTGAAAAAAGTCTATTAATATTTGGTTTCGCACCGCAGAGAAACCCAGGCCCGATTTGTACGACTTTCGTGTTGAGGTGACTTTAGGCTCGGTACAGGCTACGTTTAGAGCAGTTGCTTTCCGCGCCTGGTTTTGTTGCTTACTTTTGTTAACTGTTCGGTTGAAAGCCTGAAAAGCAGAAGCAGAAAATCAAAGATTTCGTTTTCCGTTGAAAGATTTCTGGCAAGCATCTTCGAATTGAACGCTTGAAGATGACAAAGTCGAAATGAATCCTCAGCACCCTTCGTCGTTGGAGTAAGCGACGTGGTCGAGGTTTTATACTTGTTCGCAGAGGTAGTTTCCTTCTGCAAGCGCGTCACGTGCATTGTGTGACACAGCCTGGCAACAAAATCTTCGAACAATTTTTGTTGGGTCTTGTTCACCTGCTGCGGTTGGTCTTGATTCGCTTGATTGCGCTTAGCTTGGGCTTAGAAACGGCTTCTGCTTCGAGGCCCCTCGACAAAAACATTTCAGAGAAACGCTGATATTTGTGGCGATATTTCTTTGCATGTTTTCTTGTTAACGGCGAAAAACATCTTTACATCAGCAGGAGAAGCTTTTACTCCGAACGATACGTTCTTTGCTGCAAAAAAATGTGATTTTTGACGCGGTTTGAAGACGTGTAGATACCTTGAAGCATTGCTTGTCCGAAAAGATACTGATACGAAAAACGCTGTTGACTCCGCGACGCTCAGTTACTTTTCACGGTGCTCGTTGTATGTTTGTCCGATCGATGCCTCCCGACATTAAATGAGGCGTAAACACACGTGCTCAGTTTTTGGTGATTTTCAGTCATGCTACAGCAGATTTGTTGCGGCAAGGTATGGTTTTTCAAAGGCTCTGTGTGGATATCATCGTCAAGACCTCTGTGGTTTTTAAAACTGTGACTGAACTGTAACATTTCTGTTATGCGATGTTCATGAACCAAGTCAGTGATGACAGTTCGATTTCAGGTACACACTGTCTCTCAGCAAACAAGCAACTAAGGTTATAGGTGCTGTGCTTGGTGCCGAATGCTGGGTATGTCGGTTAGTTTGTTTTTTTCCCGCGTGAAGTACTTGCTAACAACCAAGTGGCAATTGTATTTTCTTAGACGAAAGTTCTATCGTAGGATAACAAAGGGAATTGCCAAAGTGCTTAATTTTGTACTGTATGTTTTATCGATTGCGCCCTGGAGAAATTTGTCTGTGAAAACCTGAGGCAGCGAGTTTGAGGATGGGCGAGAGAAGAGTTTGTCACATTGAAAGAGGTAAGGTGTGTTTCAAAGAAAACATGCTCTAATTGACGCCCTCTTATTTTGACAGCGTGGTTGTGATTGGATTCGCCGGTAATTAAGATAGTGTACAGTCGCGAACATTGAGTTTGAACAACTGCGATCATTGTTTTGTTGGGCAACAATCTTTCGTGATCGGTTCCTCCACTCCGTAATACGCTTCTCCTTGCACCATTGAAAAGTAACCTACGCATAGAAAATGCTAAGTGATTGAAGGCAGTGCTGTTGCGTCTGCAGGTACTTGAGTGTGACAGTATCTGACAGGTTTCCGTTTTTTCCGTGGCACTGTGCCGAAAACAAGTGGTTTGGTACACGCTGATGCCCGCGTTTCTAAAAATCTGCCACTCGACACGCATGCATCTTAGAGCCAGTGGTACAGCATTAGAGACAAAAGTTGGCAACACTTTGTCAGAAAAAGACATCACACCGTAGTTAAGATGGCTAAGAATACGTAGTGTTGCAAATTTTACAGAAAATGTTGAAAAAGTGCCATTCTTGTGGCACAATAAAAAAGAAGGGGAATACGGTTCGCATCAAAAAGAGCGAACTTTCCCGCCAACCACGAGTATACCACTGCTTTTAACGACCTCAAATGGAATTGCTGAGTCGTTTTTGTTTGACTTTGCTGACTTTACTTTGGTTCATTGTTTGTTTGCGTAAACTGAAAAATAGCAGTTACCGGACGTTTGTTCAGTTCATGTTTTTGCCTGCAGGACCGAGCGGCTTCGGCTTCATTCTGTGCTGCGAGACCGATACCACTGACACGTATGTCCTGCATGTGCTGAACGGATCACCGGCAAGGAAGGCCAGCCTCAAGCCCGGGGACCGAATAATCGAGGTGAGAAAGCACAGTGAAGCCTTCCAACCTTTGCGCTCGACCCAGATGCGCAAAGCGATACTACTAAGAACATTTATCTTATCTGCAGAGAAACTGACCCATAGTTTGAATACTGCTTAATAATCGTCGCTTCCTGGCTGTCACGCACTGCCATTGGATCTTGCATAACTTGGAGGCTGCGCCGCCTAATAGTTGTAACAAAATCAAAGTTCTTTGGAATTAATTGCTCAACTATTAGCTTACACTCCGTTGCATTAACCAGATTATTTCAATTATATTTTATGGGTTAATCTTCAGCATTCGTTAATATAATCGAAAACGAACCGCCATCGGCTGATACGGTTTGCATGTTCATTTCTTTTAAATTTTTAGTGATGATAACTTCTCACGCACGCTGTGACCAATATTCTTCTTGTTCCACTGTAAGGTTCGTGTCATGGGTAGGGCAAGCAATTTTTTGACCTAAAAGCTTAAAATTTTGACTTTATAATTTAGAAATTTTGATTTCATTTTGACCTACAAATTTTCTGCGTTTGCAACTGCAAAATAATTCAGCCGTAGGTGTTGAGGTTAACCCACAAGCACATTTATGCACTCTGCTTCGAAATAAAAAAAAATTGGTTGTTTAACTTTGGGGATGACATATTGATCAGTGCATTAATAACAACAATAGAGTCAAACCTGAGAACATCATAAAGCTGAAACACTATATGCATAATGGATTGAGCATTTACAAAAAACAAGTACTGTAAGACCACATTTCTCGCTCACCACGCCTATCCTACATCATATACAATCTTCTAGTAGTGGGCAAAACAACATTATTACGTCATAAATTGCAACAAGCCCATTATTATTGCAGAATTGCAACTAAACTGGCAAAAGCGTATCAATATCTGTTGTTGCAGTTTCAATAAAATATCGATAAGCAGAAAAAAACTGTGCTGCAAGAAAATTTTGACCTAATGATAAATTTTGACCTAATGATAAATTTAGACGTTTTTTTGACCTCATAACTTGGGATTCCCTCATGGTATGAGCGTGAAATTTGATTTGTGGACGTTTGATAAAGTTTAGAAACAGCAGAAAAATTTTGGCTTTATTGACTTTTGGTTGCCCTAGCCATGAGTGTAAAACCACTGAACATTCAACCCATCACTGTTCAGACCCGTTACGAAGCATGCCAGTTTGTTGGCACCCAGCAGTTTCATTGATGAGAAAAACGTGTTAATGTGCCGTCTGCGCGTCCTCATTAAAACTATCCCGTGGGCAGCAAAGCATAGGATTTTACTCGTGGCAAACATGTGCAGAGCTAAATCGGCGTTCTAGAAGCTTCTGAAACTGACGCAAAATTGCTGGATCGGTACATCGAACACTGTTTGCTGCTCGTGACGACAGCGCGTCGCCCGATTGACCTCTTTCGCGTCGAGTTAGCAGCAAACGAACGATTTCTTGGAAGAAAACAACATGACGGGAAACGTTTTGTCAATTTTAGACGGCGCGCATGTTTCGCTTCATTCAGGAGTAGTGGGAACGGCGGTGTTTTCTGAACTAGGACCTGGTTGTGTGTTAACAAGTGGATATTATACCCGAAATATCTAAAATCTATTATTCAATATCCAAAAAAATATGTTATGGTTGAGTGGCGAACTTAAGATCACAAATACTTTTTTTGCTGAAATGATGTTTTTTTTGAGCAACTGAGTATGTCAGTTTCTTTCAGTGGAAGAAACAACCCACCTGTTAATCATTTTTAGGAAACCTGGCGATACAGTGGAATGAGTTGCGGTTGTGGTATTTGAAAACCATGCTTTGTAAATTTCGAACGTTAAAGGGTGTAGTCAACTTGCATGGTGCATTATTTGCTGAATGGCGGTGTGTTTAATAATGAACCACATTAGGCCAGACAAAATCCTTTAAAGGCAAAATATTGTTTTGTCGTCATTGTACTTATTCGTCATAGTCGTTATTGCTTAGTCAGAATAGACCGTAATTTCGGCTCTTGCCATATTTTTTTGATATTAGCCATTCTATCTTTTTCGGTATCATGGCTGATCTAGCCCTCGATGTACTATGATGTTTTCCCATTTTGTTCTGTTACGGGCAGCCTCCCTTAATTTTCCTGGCCTTGTACAAACGCGTACAACATGGCCCAAAATTTTGAGCTGTCCTTGTTTTATACACTAAAGCACTTTACGCTTTGGATCCATTCTTTGAAGGGCTGTCACGTTAGTTTGGAGAGCTGTCCATGGAATACGAAGAATTTTGCGGTAGAACCACATTACTGTTGCTTCTACTGTAAACTTTTCCTGGTCTTTATTGTTAGTGCCCAGGTTTCACAGCCGTACATGAGAACCGATCACACGAAACATTTCAAAAGTTTTGTTTTTACTTGCATGGAATTGGCCATTCAGCGAACTATAACCAAGTTCTCCGTTTAATTTTATTATAGGATGTTTTATCTCAAGACCAAGATCGCAACCAAACTGCTTTACTGCCCATAGAAACGATTAACGCAGGGTCTCAAACTCAAAATGCTCCGGGGGCCAAATGAGGACTAATAAAGCAACCCGAGGGCCGCATTATGACGCCGACGCAGCAATGGCCGTACGTGAATCTTGCTAGAGAGAGCTTCCACATCTTATATCCTGCGAAAGGTATCATGACTTATAGGCAAGTCATTTCTATACGTTCGTTTAAAAGAAACTTGTTCACTTGCTAGCCGAGAACTTTTAAACACCGGTGAATAAACTAAATAACGTAAATGTTATTTATTTGAAAATTCTCCAAAAGCATCGTGGGCCGCACAAAAAACGCCCCGCGTGTTGAAGACCCTGGCTTAACGCAACTGATTTGGACATTTTCGTCGATATGTCTTGGCTTGTGTAATTGGTGCCTGCTCATGTGGAAAATTGTTCTACCTACGCGACATATATAATTTGAAAGCGTCACAATCTTGTTCAATACAACGCTTTCCTGACCAGAAGGAGCATATTTCCGACTGCTGACATAATTCATCGAATGAACGTGAGGTGCCCCTGATTAAAGCCCACGCAAAACAGCGCGCCACGGGTCCGCATGGCGCCCACACGTGTTTAAAATACCTAACGGAAACTGCTGTTTTTGGCCTTGTTAGCCTGGCAGTAGTCTCCGAACATTCCTTTCAGGCCAAAATTGCCTTTCGACGTGCAATTAAGACAAGATCTTAACCGCACCTTCACTCTAGTCAAGCACATCGATTGTACGAACCGTTTGTATTCTTTTTTGGTGATATTGTGGGCCCTTCTGCAGTCTCTGTTCCAAGAATGCTGCCCGTAGCGTTGATGGTTTCAATAGGAAAACGATTGTCTTATCACGCATTGACAAGTGCCTAACTTCACGACGAGATCTTGTATCTCATCTATACTGTAAAACAAATGCCCCCGCCTTCAATTTATGAGGACTATAGTACTCTGTGCAAGGGCCACGAATCAAGAAAATTACGTGTTGTACATTGAACACGTCATGTTCTGCGTTTTATTGTTCTGTAACCTCAAGTTGCCTCCAGTTCGGTTTAATCTGCTAAATAACCCAACTAATTAGTTCTATGCAGAAAGTACTGGAATTACAAGCGCTTTTTGCGCTGTGCGAGGTTAAACGTACTGGGCAGGTGTGCGAATTGGTTGTCCGCCTGTTATTTCACAGCACAAGATCCCGGCAATTCGGTCATAGACTTAGCAACTTACAGCAAACAAAAACTGCTGCGAGTTGACATTTATATATATACACTGCACTGTCACTTGAAACCCGCGGCACAACACCCGCTTATGCTGTTGCACAGTATTGCTGGCTTAAATGTCACACAGTTGGCTGTTATGGGTTTGCCTGCTGTCTTTTGTTTAAACATGACTTTTATTCATCTTGTGCAGAAAAGCAATCTGCGCTTAATCAGGGCAAGATAGTCGCCGATACTTTACCAAAAGTGCACAGTATAATATATATATCTATAAATCGCACAAAAAAAGAAAACAACCAGAAAATACGCTGTGCGATGTTACAGATTTGAAGAAGAAAGCTGGCCGGTGATTAGATTACTTTGCAAGAACTGTTTCGCACAACCCCCCGTTTATCTGGCCGGAAGTTTTTAAGCCGAACAGAACGCGAAGCGTTGCGACTGGTCAGCATGGAAACGAATTTTCGTTGTGATTCGTGAACGTGTTGTTCAACAAAATCGTATTTCGTGCCAAGTGACGTCAAACGAGCAGTCGTCCAGCAAATTTCGCCTCCCCGCACTGTTGCTTTTGTGCTGGTGCACATCATGATTCTACTTGGTCTTTTACTTCTGATTGTTTAAGGCAGTGCTTATCAAACTTATAGCGCGACGACCCAAATATTCTGCGTAAAAGAAATACAGGCCTATGGGCGACCTACCTTATCAAACCACTTTTCAAATTTGAGGTCCAAAAAAGGTTGAAACCAGGGATCACATTCACAACTGCTTTTCTTGCTGCTGCTTTGCAGGCGAAGAATAGCACGTGCAAGCATTGGAATGCCACAGTGGTAATTAAATAGTTATAGTAACAATTTGTAGCTACAAGACATCTCGTGTCAGAAACAAAGTTTTGCAATAGAGCACTCAGCAGTGGTGTAGGATCCGGGGGGAAAAGCGCAACCCCCAAAGTTTTGATTTGTCGAAAATCCGGGCAAAATCCCGGAAAATTCAGGCATAGATGTTTCTACACCTCTGTTATCAATGTGTGATGAATGACACTGACTGTCGAAACACGTCTGAATTTGACTTTTTTTCTAAAAAAAGCACATGTTTGTGCAATCTCCAAAAAAGAAATAAAAGAAAAAGATCTTCATCATTTTTGCGATACAAATGTTTTGGACAAGTTTGAGGATATTCGGACAAAAATCCTTCGCATCTTCAAAAATTTGCCAGCCTCTACACCTGTGGCACTCAATATCAAATGAATGCATTTCTGCCCAAATGAATTGTAATGTTACGGCGATCTACTTTTAAGTCGCAACCCAAGGGTTGAGAAGCACTGCTTGAAGGTGCCACTTTCTTCCAAAAGTAAAATGAAATAATTTTTAGGTGTTTGTCTCTTGGCCCGAGCCGATCGTATCTTGCTACATGTAAAAAACGTTTACCAAAGTTTCAGTACTAAGACAAGGGCCCTAGAAAGGCATTGTAATGGATGCGCTGTACAACCAATGCCATAAAAGCCTTTCATCTGCAAAGCATATCCTTGAACATTTCACATAGGCCCGTAGAGAATTGAGCAAGTGACTGTCAAGCTGTTAAGCAAGCTAAATAAGGCAATTAACTTTGGCAAATGGTCGTGGTTTTCAAGTGCCCCATTTAAGAGTACATGTTGGTCAGTGTATAAAATCCTACGCCGAAGTCAGTTGCTTTGTATTTTGTCGGATGTTGCGTTAAGCGCACAACGCCTACTTTTATTGAACGAGGTAAACAGCGTTGAAAGTTGCGAATATGTTGGCGTTACCAATAAAAGCGATCCATGGTCTCTTTCGCTGATATCGTTTGATCTAGTGGTAGATTTGCCTCCTGTTGTTTACATCGCTTTGAGCCACTCAGGTGTATGATCGATCCGTTAAGCTGGAAGTCGAGGAAAAGATGCACAGGCTGCGGTTAAACGATAACCAGCGTCGCCCAGGTAGTTCGCCTTAGGCCTTCAGAACGGTTTTGACCGCTTTTATTCTGATTTTTAGGTGAATGGACTGAACGTGGAAAGAGAGTCGCACAAAGAAGTTGTGGAGAGATTGCAAGGTAAGTCTACCGTAGATGCTTGCGTCAGACGTTGTGAGTTTCTTCAGTTTTGGCAAAAAATCCCTTGCTTATTTGGAGTACGGCTTGCAGTGGCTGGTTTTTCCCGATCGCGGGAAAATGAACCTGTTCGCGGAATCACAATGCAGGGACTGAGCTTTGTCAAGACATCCTATTCAAGCCGTGCCGCACCCGCACCGCGTAATATATTCAGCTGGTGGCTAGGCGTTCCCATGTGAATAACAGTGATTCGTTGGTGGTCTTAGAAGTTTACTGACTTTTGCGCAATACTGTGAAGGTTTTGGGTTTGCAATGCATGCTATACGAACAAGGGTAACATTGTAACTCGAAAGCATTTCTTCTGTTGGGAACGATGTGCAGATGATTGCCGTACCAGGCTTATTTTCTGATGGCGGCTGTGCCACACATACACAGTACACGTCATGCAAATACGCGTTGTCGTCATTTTCAATGCTTTCTTTCAAAACAGTGTTTCCCGACATATTGCGTACAGAAAATGTTGGAGGTATTTCCTTTGATCCGTCTCCAGTGAAATCTTCACACTGCAAAGGTTTTTAAACAAATGCAAACTATCCATGAAATAGGTATTCATCGACACTAGGCATAGAGGAGTTGAACAGTCACAATAAAACTCATCATCAAATTTTAAATTAGTTTCAGGGTTAATTGAATTATTATTTGCAATTGTTTTGATAGCATGATAGATCATTTTAACGGAAGAAGACTTTAAAGTTACACAAATCTTCCACTTGTTTGTCGCACTGTGGTTTTTCGTTCCGCTGCCATTGTTTTGAGGATCTCTCGCACGCTCTGCATCACCCGTTAGCGACTCAAACCTACGTGAGCCCTCAAAATCAGTACGCTGCATCGCAAAAAGCACGCTAACACTTCTTCATCAACTTTAAAAATCGGCAAAATTTTAAACCATGAATACAGATATCTAGTAAACAACGAGAGTGTCTTAAGCTTATAAAAAAACTATCAGTGATACAGCATTTCATCAGAATAAAAATCACGGCTGCACCTTGGAAGATAAGGAAATACGCGTGCCCTACCTCTCTTTGTTCACGCAGTTAGAAATAAATGTAACTTTCACCAATTTTGTGGACCTGTTTCCACTCCGTAGTCCGTACAACATGCTTATATTTTAGGCAACAAAGCGCCGCTCGTTGACTGATTAACCACCTCTCGTTAAAACATTTTGGATAATTTGCAGGATTGCAATTCGTCAAACTGATGGTTACGCACAGCAGCGCTGCTCAAGATTACTTCCGCAAGCCTGGGAACGGAATGACCGTCAGACCTCTCGAAAACTGCGATGACCTACTTCGCCCGAGGCTTCTTACTGTTCATAAAACTGAAAACGTGAGCATACCTTACGTGCTCTACACATAAGTCGTGCACTGTGCAGACAAATGTGTCATTTGCGTTTTGTTTCGTAAAACACGTGTTTTGCGTGTTTTTTTTTGACATAAAAAATATGAAAAAAGGTTTACTGCTGCCAAAAGTGGTTTAAAAAAATACAGCGAACTGATTGGTTCGCGATGACGAGCTTAAGACTTCAAATACCTTTCTGTTATTGTCGTAACTCCGCCGTATCAAGTTGATGAAACATTGAAGTTTAAGGTCAAAAAAACAAACAGAAACAGTATTATTGATCAAAATGAAAAAGGAAAAATAGTGACGCTGATGTTCGTCCATAAGCTTTTGCACGACGTGTATTTAAAGTACGCTTCATGCTCTGCCTTCATCGCACAGTCAACGACGAACGGTGCCCTTACTTTTTCAGGGTTTCGATTTCGAGGTTCAGACGAAAGGAAAATCCCGAAAACTCGAAACGGGAAGATATCGTCAACCTTTGCGTGGAATTGCTGGTGAGCGATACACACTAAAACTCGGGAGAAGGAAGAGAAGAATGATTTTGCATTAAAGTTTTAATCAGGAAATCACAGAAAAGGAATTGCGTGGTTTACAACTGGTCATGCGCATGTATCAGAACATCAACCAGTAGCCAGACTCGTAGCCAGGTTTTGAGGTTTGGGGGGACAAAATACAGGGGGAGCAAGATTTTTGTTTTTATTGTATGTTTAAAGGTAATGTATAAAAAATTGGCACAAAAAATTGGGGAAACTGCCCCCGAATGTCCCCCGTGGTTAAGGTCCTGTCAATAGCGGCAAGTATGCGCATAGCTCATGATGTGCAATGCATACAGTGAGTTAGTCGTAGACAGCCGACTTTGAGTTCTGCTGTTGTCATTAAATTCATGATGTATTGTTCTGAACTAGAGGTTCATAATCNTGTTTCCCCAATTTCAAATTCTGTTGAACTTTTTAAAAGCAGAACTCCAGGAATTGGTTCGGTTTATGATAATTTTGGTAAGTCTTGACTAAAAGTTTGTTTGTAAGGTTATGAAACTCATCCAACCTCATAATAACTAACCAAACTTGTAGTTAGGTTGACTTTGTTTCTCCACAAAGCATCTGTCATTCTGTCTTTTTAATTGGTGGACCGAACTACGAACGGCCAGCATGTGGCGTTCTGTCAAACATGTAAAAATAGCCTCAATGTCACGTCACGGATATTCAAATAACTGCGTAATTTTGTGCTTAAAATAGCAAACATTTTCACGCGTGACGCTGATACAAAAGGAACAAGCAAAACACTGAAACCTTACCATTTGCTTCAACCTTCGTAGCAAGGTTATTGTTCTTTACTGTTACTTTCTTCCCAGGTCATTTCATTGGAACGGTGGAGAAAGGGGGAGCTGCTTACAATGCTGGACTGCGGCCAGGTCACCGTTTGATAGAAGTAAACGGAATGAACGTTGAGAAGGTAGACTTGAGACTGACACATACTTTTCTACGTCCTGAGTGATTTTGTCGTTGCTATTCTAAATCTAAATAGACCTGTCTTAGATTTGTTTAAATATTCCCGCCAACGTGACTTGAATTGTTTTCTTGTTTTCTTCAACTGCTGCGACAACTCCAGGAGTTCTGTCCTTCAATCCTGAACTGTTTGCACGTTTCCACACACTTTCGTGTGTCTTGCCTCTCTCCACTTTTTGGCATATACATAGTCGTGACCCAGCTCAGTCTATTCTTGACTAAAGGTTTATTGGTAAATTCGGCTCCAGCGCTGTCCGAAGAAAGCAGTTTTTTGCCCATTTGTGTTGTTAGTGAGGATTAGATCATACAAAATTCGGTCAGGCATAGGTGCTGAAGGAGGTGCAAACGGGGATACTAGAAAAGTTTTTAAGCTCCGTAGAAAAATGCAGTGGGTGTGAAATTTGTGTCGAAATGATGTTAGGAGGAAGGAGATACCTGGCTGCCAAGAAATGGCTACAGGTGGTGTTGCAGTGGGATGAAGTGTAAGTAAATCTGTTCTGGTGCATTAGTATATAACAGGGGTAGCCAACCCGCGGTCGCGCGCCGCATGCGGCTGTTTGCCCGGTTTCATGCGGCTCTCAGGTAATTATCAGAAGTTCCACTAAATAACATGCATAACAATAAATGCCTTGTAAAGTTCTGTCATTGTCATGCTGGTGTGTGATATTTACAATAAATCTAGCTAAGCCAAGGTATGTGTTTGAGTGAGGAAGAGATGGGGTGATGTTCATGTGTGCCCATGTGTATGATGTGACTCTTGCAATAACACAATAAGAAATGTGGTTCTTGGTTTCTGACTGGTTGGCCACCTTTGGTATATAACATTGTCGCGTTTTGACTATAGTCAAGCAGTCTTCCGACTTGCTAGTTACTTTTTTATTCGTATGCAAGTTTCTGACCAGAAAACTGGGGCAGTCGCTGTAGCGATTTTTGGAAAGCTTTGTTACAATATTCCTTTGTCTGCAAGGTTGATTCAAGCAAGAGTTATGTGTGTTGCATACATAACTTGTCGCTTTGATTCCTATACTAATTTTAAATGCTGTTTGGTTCATTAAACGTGCTTACAATGCTGGACTGTGGCGGCCTGGTCACCGTTTGATAGAAGTAAACGGAGCGAACGTTGAGAAGGTAGAATTTAAGACTGACGCATATCCTACTGCGTCTGAGCGACTTTGCCGTTGCTATTCTAAATCTAAATAGACTTGTCTTGTATTTGTTTAAAATATTCCCCAACGTGGTTTAACTGTTTGCTTCAACTGCTGCGACATAACTCCAGGAGTTCTGCCCTTCAATCTTGAACTGTTTGCTGACCTCGCCCACACTTATTTGTGCTTTACCTTCCTCCGCTTTTTGGCATATACATTGATTCATTAAACTTTGCTGTTCTTTTGTCGCTAATGTATGTAGCTTCTGAGGTCTGCTTCAAGTTGCACTTCTTGCTGCCAAAAGAGAGAGAGAGTTTATTGGCACAAACATTAAACAATTTCATGCAAAAATAAAATTAAGGCGCTGGGACACCGAAAAAAACCTGCAAAACAGGTCTCGTCGGGCGCCCCTCGAAAATTTCATAAATTTCTATCGTGGTTTGAAGTTGATGGCCGAATTAGTGCGAATTTAATAAAGTTGTAGTTTTGAAGAGGTTGCAGTCTGCTGGATGATCAACACAGTTGCGCGGGAGTGCTGGGTCGCAACCGGTATCTACCGTTGTTTGCTCAGTTCCGCAAGGAGCTGAGCGTGGCAGAGAAAGTGTAAACCCAGCTAAAATGAAACTCTGCCCGGGTTTCCATAACCCTTTAGCATCCAAGCAGACGACTGTTGCTCTGTAGCTGTTCATATTTTTGTGCCAAGAGAAGGTCAATTTTCCCACTTCTGCAAAAGCCAGCCGCTTGAGGAGCCATGCGCACTGTGGTGTACAAAGCTTCACAAGTGGTGCAGAAGCATTTCATGATGGTGAAGAAACTCCAAGGCGCCGGCCTGCTGCATGTGATGTGGAACAACCTTCTTGGCGCATTTTCCCTGCAAAAGAAAGAGACCGCGGCAGCAAAAAAAGAGAAAACGGCAACAAATACAACGGAA
>JGI24021J15306_10000194_pt1 | contig 37062 bp, 17 predicted proteins | sample Ectturendosymbi1_FD_15306 | JGI IMG/M metagenome (IMG submission 15306)
GCAGNAAACTGGCATTTCGTGTCGTGAAATGCAACAATTTTCGTTTTTTCTGTATTGTTTCGTGTTATCCTCCTTTCGAAAACGAAGCAAGATAAGTGTTTCGGTCGAAAAAATTGGTCAGTGCAACTGAGATAAATTTGTCAGGGATTGTGCGTCATCAAATATGGTAACCTTACTATATTTGCCAGTATAACACACCGCACAAGAGTCAGGTTCGCTGTTCTGCTGTCACAGTATACCTCTGGCTCAGCGGTTTCCAATCTAGGGTACATGTACCCCTAGGGTCGGGGAGGCCAAATCTGGCTTTTTTGGTGAAGACAGATCGGCAACCATGTGTAGTAGGCGTTTTGCCGCATGTGACTGTTGAACGCAGACATTTCTGGCAGGTAATCATTGCCGCGAGACAGTTAGGCCTACTGCTGATAGCGGTAAGCCACGTAGTTTCATACAGTGTGAAAAGAAGCATGAGAGAAGAAAAAGCACTGCTGCCAACGAAGCGCATTTCTGTGACTCTTTTACATGGGGCATTTTCTTTGTGGCGCAGAAAGAGCAGGGCCGCAATCGGGGTACTGACCACCCGAAATTTAAAAAAACAATGTTTAGCTGTTGGGTACACCGCACATCATGATGTTACTATCATTTTACCCTCCACCACCAAAAATATCACCAGGTTGTGGCCCTGAGAAAGGGAAAAGGGGTTTGTGAATTTCCAATGGCATTGCATCGTCAGCAAACTGAAAAAGGTGAGCAAAGCGTCAACGTTGCCCCACCTGAAAAAAATTATGCGGACGCCAACGTGATTAACTAACATTGTGTATGGCGCAGAAGTATGAGTTCATCTTGTTAATTTTATGTGCATTTAACATACATTTTGACAGAAAAAATGGGCAATATGTTAATCTGCATAATATGTTAGACTTTCAAGAAACTGTGAAAACTATGTCTAGAATGCTATGTCTTCTTCCGCATAGCCTACTGTGAGATAAGGTGGGCTCGATAACGTTTTCTGAATTGAATAGAAGACAATCGCAGCAATATATTATCAACTGAATCCCAAATCTTAGGTCCATGATACCTGATTGATCTTTTGCATGCTCGCTTGAAATCGAGTGCAAGAAATATTTACCATGGTTAACTTAAACAGATGTCGCCCCGGTAAATGAGAAGTTCTTAACTGTAACTAATATACCAGAGCTATTACACAGTTTCAATTAAAATCTTGCAAAATTAGTCAGCATTTATTTATATATCCCAGAAATCAAAATTATCAGAACTATCTTAGATTCGTGGAATTTCATATGTCAACCACGTCAAAATCAATTTCAACATGACGCTTGTCAAACCAACACAGCTCAACAAATTTCCTAAACATCAGATCTGTTTCTCAACATACTGTAAATCTCATAGCTGCTCTAAAAGCACACGCAGTACATGGACGTTGGAAGGGGGGCAGGGGCCTTGACTCCTGGATTTTGACAATTTCAGCAAACAAGGGTTGCTGTCTTAGCTTTGAGTGGGAAAAAACTAATTTCACCACTCTTGGCCCTACTAGAAAAATTTTGGAAAAATCCCCGAGTGCCCCACCTGGAAAAAATCCTTCCGACACCCATGGCGCAGTAACATAGTGCATGTACTATGAATGCTGGATTCCTGTCCGATTGTGACGCAACTGTAGTTTGAATATGAGAGCGAAGACGGGAAGTTCGCTGCTCTGGCTGGCCATCTGAAAGCATTGTGACGCAGCCACAAGGGAAACCACATGCGACGTTGATTGCTGGAGACAGAAGCTCCACCATAAAACGTAAGGTTCGTAACAGCTCGCTTTGCGAATCTTGGTGATCTTGATGAGATTTCGCAACTAGGTAGCAGTCGCTGGCATTCGACATTTTGTAATTATTTCATAAAATTCCGACCTCAATTTGGCGTCCCAAAACGCTGCGCCTTGGGCAGATTTCCCCCTTAGTTACGCCACTGGATAGACAGCAAATAAATATGGGATCAGAACTCCCCACTGCCCTACCCCATTGGCTACAGTAAAAGGGGATGAATAGTTGGTGCCCCTTTTTAATTGCATGGTCTGTTGCCTGTACCAGCTCAACAGTCTTACTATGCCCATAGGTAGGCTACATTGCGCTTAATTAGTTTAGCAAACAGCAGGTTGTGGTTAGTTCCGTCAAATGCTTTAGACCACCTGTGTCAAACCCAAATGGCTTACTGAGCCAAAACGTTTGTCACTATCTTGACCAGGGCCGCACATTGAATGACATATTTAGTATTATTGAGTGCCGCACATCGAATTGCATACTTTCATCTTAGCAAAACTAAATTTAGCTTTAACAAATATATTGAAAGTGTTCGAATCCTAACTGCAATGGTAACAGACGTGATAAAATGCCGCTGAGGACAACCTGCATCAAAAGTGTTAAGGTCAAGATTATCACAGCATGGCACGTTGTCAGTATGTAGCATACTTTTGCTACAACGAAAACCTAAACTGGGCCGCACAAAACCCTCGATTGGGCCGCATGCGGGCCGCGGGTTAGACATAGCTGCTTTAGACTAGCTATGTCCAACCCGCGGCCCAGTCGAGGGTTTTGTGCGGCCCAGTTTAGGTTTTCGCTGTAGCAAAAGTATCCTATATATTGACAACCTGTCCTTGTTTTGATTACTTGAATTTGACATTTTTGATGCAGATGTTCCTCAGAGCCATTTCATCACGTCTGTAATCATTGCAGTTAGGATTTGAACACTTTCAGTACATTAGGTTAAGCTAAATTTAGTTTGCTAATATCAAAGTAAGCCATTCAATGTGCGGCCCTCAGTAAATATGTGAGCGGCCCTGGTCAAGGTAATGACATAATTTTTGGCTCAGTAAGCCATTTGGGTTGGACATAGCTGCTTTAGACACATATAAGAATGCTGAAAAAACTGGGGTATCTTCACTTACATAATACGACACAGCCTGTTAAGTGAAAAATATGTACCGGTATGTCAGTGCCATGTTTGGGCTAGAAGCCAAACTGGTCTGTTGTGGCCAAAAACGATGAGATATAGGACAAATGTAATCTTCAAACAACTTGGAAATGATAGTTGCAAGGGAGACAGGTGTATAGTTCCCACCATCACTTATGTCGCCATTCTTACTTTTACAGATAGACACACTGACAATTTGCATGCATTCTTGTAGAATTTTTCCATGTAATAAACACATATTACCGTCTACTGAGGTAATCACATATATGCCTTATTGGAGCTCTAATATATGCCGTATTGGAGCAAAGTCACCTAGAGAACAAGGCGGCCTTGATTGGAGCCCCTACGTCGGCCTTGATTGGCGGGTTCTCTAGGCGGCCTTGATTGGAGCCCTTAAATCGCAGAAACTTTGCTGACAGCAAGGCAACAAATGTGTTGCACAAAATGCGCTTTCAGTACTTGGAGGATAAGAACACACAGAAAAATTTGAAAGGGTTGGAATTGGAACTTTCAGGGTTTCACCGCTCAATGAAGCGTTACCTATTGTCGTTGAGTAGGAGTGACTAGAGCTCCCTCATGCGCGCTGGCATTACGAGCAGCGCTGGTCCTTTTTCTACTGTATATCATTTGTCTTTTGCCGCGAGGCGATTGCTCTGTTTACGCCTGTTTCCCACGCAGGATGCCCGCACTGCGGCACTCCATTGAAAAAATTCGACAGAGTTGGGATCACCTGAGTGAAGCAAAATGCCACATGAGTTGCAAGGCTTGCTCAAAGGAAAGATTTTACCCGTTAGTTGCTGCATCTTTTAGCCTAGATGGAATGTTTGAGTGCAGCCAAGAGTTACGTCAGCTAATGTTAATAACCAAACCTATATTACTATAGGCCTGTCTTAGACTTTAATCTACTGAGGCTAGCTGCTAGGCATTTCTGCAGAGCCTTTGTAGACCCTGGGGTGTTGTGTACTGCTGTAGTGTATTTGTAGTCTTTTTTGGTGGTCAATCAGTGAGTGAGTGACTGAGCATACTTCTCTCACCATGTGCATGCCTCACCTGTTCATCTGTACATACCTCAACTCTTCACCCATTGCTTGCCCTGTAGTAGTGTGGTTTGTAAATTATTGTTACTGTATGTTGTATATCATGATTTAACATATGTGTTTCTGTTATACATGATGTGTTGTTAAATTGAAATGTCTTAGGGTTATTTCGTTCATTACTTAATTTTTCTCTCTGGTTACTACCTCCTAGTTTAAGAACAAATGTAAGGGAGATTTCAGTACACTACTATATTTGTTACTGTGAAAAAGCACATGTTGAACCAATATCTTTTGTTCAAGAAATATTAAAATGATTTAACATCATGCAGGTTTTTATTGCTAAGCCAGTTCCTTACTAATCCAGAAAAGCTGCAGTTTAAGTGAAGCTGCGGCTAGCTTTTTGTCTAAGCTTTTCTAGCCTTTGTTTTTCTTTTTATGACATTGTCTGTTGCTGGCAACTATGTCAGAAACATTTTAATGCATTGTCTCTGCAGTAGTCTTCGTCATATTCCTGATTTTTTTTTATTTTTATTTTATGTACAAAGGCCTTAGAGGTTTCAAGCAATGTTGAACACGAAACCACGCTGTACACTCATCATAGGCCATGCGATTAACAAGATAATTAGCCAATGCACAAGGTAACACTGCATAACTGAGGTAAAATGAATCTTACAGAAAGAACGAGGATTCGGAAGGCAATAGCTACACATTGATTCCTGATTTATATCATTCACGTGTCATTCCGATGCATGTGTGATGGTACCATTTTGTGGACCCTCCACACACTATGCTATACGTATGCCATTATCGATGACAATTCTCCCATAAACACCATATTCACTCATCCTGGATGCCCCAGCGGCCTTTAAGAATTTTAGACAAGTAACTTTAGTTAGTCTACACTGTATTTATGCTTAGAATACCTCTGAAACTTATCCAAATAGAATCTTACAACACTAGTTGCCTGCTGCTTCTTGCTCTTTTTGCATTCTCATCGACATCTATCTTTGCCCCCTTGATTTACTGTTTTTCCTTTACTTTTTTATGCTGCAAATAACCAATTACATATGTGATTAGTGAAGTAAAGGTCAAGTTGTGTTTTTTTAAGTAAGCTTAGAATTATTACTACTCTCGGAGATTATTTTCAAAGTAGACTGATTTTGTATACTACTGCAAATTGTTTCATGCTAAAATCCCAAGTAGCTATTGTTGCAAGATTATTGTACATTTTTTCAGCTTTTGCAGGCTTGGGAAGCCAGGTTTTACAGTAGAGTATCAGTCCAGCAATCAAAACAGTTTTGAGTTACTGTGGTTCAGGACATTCATGCAATCAATGACAATTGTCTATTTTATGTAAAGTACAAAGTAGAAAAGCATATTATTTACTCATTATTCTAGTCACCATACTGTGTTCGAATTTTGCCTCAATTGTTGATTATTTTTGCAGAAATAACTAGCAATGAAAATAAAATTGTCAAACTAAGCTATTGTAATTTAACTATGTCAAGTATTGAAATATCGTTAAAAAAGTTTGGCATTAACTACAGCCAATTCTAAAACAACAAAGGCACAGGTACTATAAAAAGTTATTATAGCTTTTCTACTTATTTTTGCAAGTCAAATTCAGAGTAGCCGTAGTCAAAAACTAAAACAAAATGAAAAAATTCATTAACAAACAATGCAACTACAGTCATAAGAAACAAAACACATAACAATAAAAAAGACAAAAATATGCAAAAAACAAAACACCAGTATAACAAAAGAGTAAGTAATAACACAGGTGATGGTGGGCAAGCAGTGGGTGAAGAGTTGAGCTCTGTACAGCTTAACAAATGGGGCATGCACATAGGTAAGTTATGTAAGTGACAACAAAGATTATGANGCAGAGAGTAGTGCAGCAAACATGGCATGATATCATGTATTGTCTTCAGTATCATTTATGTTTTTTTACACTTTCTGTAAGTCATCTGTGTAGTATTGTTTCACTCCCCTTTTTAGCTATTCTGACTACCGCACAGCCTATAATGAAAACACAGCGCTGTGACATATCCCACTTTGCTTGAAACTCCTCAGGCCTTCTATTTTATTGCAGAATAAAGGCGTGCATCAAAGGCAAAAAACAATGTTCATTCACACAAATCATATAATAAAAACGCAAATAATTTGGAAGGCAATAGCTATTCACTGAAGAGGGGCAAGTGGTGGGCAGCAACACTGGTCAATACATGAGGATGACTAAAATAAGATCAAACTTGCACACAGGCCAATTCACACATTGTGAAGAAGTAATGCAATTGCCCATGGCCCATAATACAGTACCACAGTTGCATAGCCATAAACACTTTGCATGCTATCATACCAAAAATGTTGGCTTGTGTGTCTTTATGCGAAAAACTACCATGGTTTTGTTAAGGTTGAGATAAAATAGCACATTATAATTTTTGAAGCAGATTGTTTCTAAATTCATGTTTCATTTTTTCCTTACAGCCTCAGGAATCTCAAGCTAGTGAAATATGTCACAACGCTGTGTTTTCATCATAGGCCATGTGGTGGTCAGGATAGCTAAAAAGGGGAGCGAAACAATACTGCACAGGGGGGTCTTACAGAAAGCACAAAATATACGGAAGAAAAAAAAGTTTACCAAAAATGCAAACAGTCAGAAGGCAGTAGCTATTCATTGAAGAGAGGCAAGTGGCAGGTAGCAACACTGGGAATTTGATACACTTTGGTTCTAGTTTTAAATAGACTCATTTCAGCTGAAAAACATGATTCTTGACATAATAATATCATTGTGAGGTGGCATAGTTATGTTATCATGAAGCTGAATACAAATGGATATTTAAATATTTGATGTGTATATGGTGCATCCCATTGATGAGAACACCATTGCTGGCAACCTGATAGCATGTGTTGTTGAAGGTTCAATAGCTACTTGAAAGGTACAGACTAGGATGCAAAATGCAGTGTGTTTTGATGGAGTAGCAACTGTAAATGCTGTGGCTTGCCATTTTAAAGTAGATTTATTTTAGTGCATGTGAAACATATCCAATTGCATTTTTCATACTAATGTGTGTCAGTTCTGCTTTGAAACATATGTGGCTTTCATCATATGGACAGGTATCGTATTCATCAAAAATTTTGCACAGCTAAAGGTTATAAATTGAATGTTTATTAGTGAAGTTCATTTGGTAAGCATTGTTTTACAACAGCTGAAAATTTCATTCTGACTTTTACCTTTCTTTATTTAACACTATAAAATGAAACTTTGTGGTGAAACACCATGCACATTACCAACAGAATGTTTGAAACTCTTGTTAACATTTTGCAAAGCCATTTTAAATGTTGATTATGTAACTCATTAGCAATGTCTACAACTGCTATTGATTGTTGCTCTTCATCAAAAAATTATTAATGACATTCTTCACCTACACAGAGGTTGAAGAAACTAAAGGAAAATAGAATGGTTAGGTTATGGCAACTAACACAAAACATAGGTGTTATAGAACTATTTATACTGTTAAGTTAAAAAACACATTGAATGGTTAACTACCAAGATCAAACAAGTAATTGCAACAAATCTGTGAGTGATTATTTATGGTAAACACTTTTGTGCATGTTGAGCATCACTAGGGATCTTTACATGCCTACACTTGCAAATTTACTGATTTAGATATTATTAACCCATTTTATTACAGTATCTGTCAAATTTAGAAACAGTTAAATCTAAGGAGTACAGTTAGGAACACCTCATTCCACTGATTCTTTACAGCATGTGGTATAAGAAACACAAGGCAGGAATTCTTAATTACAATGTAAGCATGATATATCTGGTATATGTTCCATGTAGTATCACATGGTAACTTTCAATATGAACAAAATACTCAATTTGTACTGAGCTTCATGGTGTAGCAGGACTCTTTAAATTAAAATTAAAAAATAGATGTTATCCTTGTTGAATTTCTTAATGTGTGACAGGCCCAGAAATGAGCTTCAAAACAAGTGCATGGACACTTTGTCAATGTCACACATTTTGCAACTGCTAGAAACAGAAGCAACACAAAGATTCAACTGTGTTTTAAAAGCTGGTGCACTGTCTATATTCTAACAAAGTTTGAAATTAATTTGTTGCAACACTCTGGCAACAACATGTGTACTGATGATTTTTGTTTTTGGCCTAATGTCAGCTTATGCAGTTTTTACTACAGCCAGTTGTGGATGCCAATTAACATGGAAAAAATTTGCATGATACTCTGGTGCAGAGTAACACAGTATAAAGACATAAAAAATATGCCACAAGTGAGACTGCTGCTTAAAAATAAGAATGAACTGAACTTGTTTAGAGTTTTAAACAGATAAGTGTACTCTATTATAGTTTCAAGAGTTCTTGTCAATCTGCACTGAGAAACCTGTTGAAAAGTTTTTGGTTAATTTATAGCATGATTTTGAAATTGTTTTCAATCTGAATTCTTCAACGTATATGTGTAATGGTCTGTTGTTGCAAGTTACTTCACTAATTTTCACAATGCTTTAAAACAAAATTGTGTGCAATCTATGGATTGGAGCAAAGTCAAATTAATTGTCAGTAGATGTGACTGCAAACAGGCAACATCTAGAAAGGAGTTATCCAACAATTTGTTAAACATTTCTGTTGGGTTTCTTTGACATGCTGCGATTTCATAATGATTATGGAGAGTTATTAAAATGTTGCAGTTGGCATGAGTGGTCATATCTTTTGTTTGCACCTGCATTGGATTTCAAGCTGCCATATAGCTGTTTGCAGTATAGAAAATTTCTGACTACTAATTTTAACCTTTCTGTACAGTATAAACGTGTTCTTTTTTGCTGAGATATGTCAGTCATTTGTTCCATTACTGTAATAAACTTGCCATAACAGTATTCACTTATCTATATTTTTGGAAATTATGACTGAATTGACTTAATTCTTCTCAGTAATTTCAAAAAATATTCGGCCTATGACTGAAAAAAACAGGTGTACATAAGCAAATCGATCTGGATCGTTTTTTCAGTCTGAAAATTGAAGCTTTGAAATGGATACATTGCCATGGTCATTGCAAATAAATACTGTACAATATTAAGTCATTTCGTACTTCTTTGGATGGAAATCTGTTGCAATGCCTAAACTTGGACACGTTTCAACACCTGTGTTTCTGCAAAGTTGCATGTAATTGCTGATAAGCCATGGGCATTTTCATATTCTTTAGATTCTGCAGGTTTCTTGGAATAAAGCATTCTACTATCAGCAATCAGATTTATTGCCTGTGTCATTTTGGCAGATGATAGTGATTCCTACCATATTTATTTGATCAAACCTGCACCTGATGTTATTTTTTGTCATCAGTTTGTGGCTTATATGTAAGCGGGACTTACGATTTTTCCTTGCCATAACCAATTTGTTACTGCAGGACTGTGGAGTATGTGGCAATATTTTGCACTGGAAGTGCATGCCAAAATTTGTTATAAAGATGTTGGCATAGTAAAGGGATAAATTTGTGCTGTGTCAATATAGGTCTGTCGCTCCTAATAAGCTGAAAAAAATTGTTACACCAGTTGGAATTTGTGTAGGATTGCAAAATGTTATGTGGTGTGGCTTACCTTCAGGGACAGCATACATTACTTTTTAAAGATAACTCCCCATGTCGTTTATACACAAAGGCGGCTTACAATCAAAGGTGGCTATCAGCCACCAGCCACAACAAATCGAAGGTGCAGCAGTTGCTATGCTTGTTTATTTGTAAGTTGCTGACCTCTGTGAGAGGATCCTAATTACCTAATTAGAGAATGCAAGGTGACAGCAGCATACTCTTAGATGAAAATGATACACCTTCCTGTTGTGTTTTTTCGTGTGTACCGTATATATTTTTATTTGAGTGCTGTTTTACTTTGTGTATATTTGAAAATCAGTAGACACTTCTGAATCAGTAGTAGGGGCCATTCAAGCTACTAATCATTTTGGGTAGCACGTCAGTTGTTGCTAAGTTGTGAGAACTTGTTTCTTATTTTCTCTGCATGAGCACAATTGATACTTTCATTTGGTCTTTGTGTCAAATTTTGGGCAAGTTGAATTTTTTTATTTGCTGGTATTCGTCTCTGAAAAACTGGTATGAGGCCTTGTCCTCTGACAAGCTAGCGCAAATCTGAAAACGACCAACACAGGCAACGCCGTTTTCACAGGCGCCAAGTTGTTGTAAATTATGCATTCGGCCGACCGGAAACAGGCGAATCTTTGATCGATCCCAGTCGGTCACGTGAGTGTTGTGAGCACCCTGCGCATTCACAAAAATCGGCCGTTGAAAGTTGACGGTACTGTCGTGGTTTGACGGCACTAACAGAAGTTTTGTGCTGTACGTTTCCGTTGATAGATGAGACGTTGCGTAACGGCTCAACATTCTCAGACAGCCTACGGCGTTTCTTGGTGCTGCAGCATCAGGCAGCGTGTTGTACTGCATTTTCTAGGTAAGTTCCGGACTTTTTCAAATCGCATGTTCGGTCGTTGCATTTGCAGGTGTGGCCGCAGTAATACCACGGATCTAGGAGTATGAACAAGAAGTTGTGCTTTCATTACTTCGCAAAAATCAATCTTATGTGTATGAGTTGCGGTGACAAAAGCAAGATGATCGAAATTGTCTCTTGTTATGTTGCTTTCTGCCTGCTTTTATAATTGCAACATTTGTTGTTTTTCTGACATTTTTGCCCGTGTTTATGAAAGGTATCATCTTCTACGTATACTAATTTGGATGCGTACCGTTGGTGGTAGAACACCAACACTACGCATCCAAATTAGCACTTTGCAATTTACAGAGAGTTACTGTTTTGCAAACCGAGCTGAACTATATTTAGCTGAACTTACAATCAGTTCATGAGTCACGTGTACCTTATTTCTGGATGATACTATAGCACAGTCTTCACAATTTTAGTGAACTATTTCCGGAGTTTATGATGTAAAATTACTATTAAATCTGCATTTGGAAAAGATGTCATTGCTGTTGTTCTACTTTTTTTACACATAAATAAATGCAAGAATTTCAGACAGTGAACGTTGGTTATTTGACCCGTGTTACAAGTTGTTTAGGTGGTTGATAATGAGCTTGGTTAAATACTTAGAGCAAATGTGAATAGAGCAGGTTCGCTTTGTTGTCTCATTAGACAGCGGCATTTATGAGGACTTTAACTGGCTGGTAAAAAGTTGCAAAAAGCAAGATCGTTTTAATGTTTACTGCGACATCTGAAATGAAGATAATACAGTCTATCGCTTCTTTTTACTCGCGTATTATATTACTGGCTGTCGATAAGCTTTAAATTAAAAACTACAACGCAAAAAATGGTGATTTGGATCAGATGTTGCTTGACGTTTCGAAACAATTATTTTAATCATCAAGAAAAGAAATGTTTTTGAAACATCTTTACATGGTTTTATTTGATTCATTAGCTTTTGCGTAGTTGTTCATACTGAATGTGGATTTTTGGCAACAGCCGAGCGTTACATACACACCTGCACATACCCACGCCCGGTGTCAATGATAGTGCGGGGAGAAAGCGTTTGTAAAAGTTTCATTACTCCGGTGGTATGGCTCTCAAAACAGTTTTTTTCAGGAAATTGGAAACTTGTTTGGAAAAGAATGTCTTACTCAGCCCCAAACAAATTATTACTTTGGGATTGCCGAAAACACAACAAAAGTTTTCGCTGTTACAACTGAGCACAATGAAATGCCTCGGCGTTCACGCTTCGGAAAACATTAAAAATTCCTTGAATCGTTGCAAGGTTGAAGCCAAACAAATGTAATTCAACGCGAAGTAAATGTCAAGGCCATACCGTTTCATCAACAATGTGACGCACTCGGAGCGCTCATGTATTTAGCGTGTTCCTCATATTGGTGAACGCATAGTAATTGACATCGCGGTAGTCGAACAAAGTAGTTTTCAACGTTGAGATCAGAACTCGGATTAGGGTGTGTCAACGTTTTTGTTGTGTTTTTTAATTTTAAAGGTGTCACTTTAAACATTCTAAACCTAAAGTTATCTTTATTAGACCTGTTTTCTAAACGGTTTAACCCAGTCAGTTTGACAGGCAGCATAAACTATTGCCAATTTAGAGCTCAATGCATCTTCAACAGAAGCGAAACACCACCCCCAGTATGCTTCCGCGGACACTGGCATGTATGTGTGCGAGGCGTGTGCTTTAACGCGCCAGACTCTTCACAGACTGTCGTCAGTTTCATCGTTGACCATTCATAAATTTGCCAGTCGGCCGTTTTTGTGAATGAGAGAGTTAACGCTCGGGTATTACCGCTTGTTCCACAAGCCCTCCGAGCGGCCGCAAACGACGCGCACTCAGCCGTATTATGATGTGTTTGCTTTCAGGCGACTGCGCAAGGCGTGCATAATAAAAATGTGCCTTTGTCATGGTCTTTAGTTTGTTTGGCGCGATGTTATATGCCGTGTTTGTTCGCCCGTTTCTGATCTTCACAAATTGACTTTGCGCCCGTACTTCCGTTTTACCGGAATTAGCCTCTCACCATCGTTTGACAATTGTGTTAGTGTAAGTTCGGCCCGGTTTCTGATTTAACCAACTTCATTGGAAACGCGAAGCGACAGGCATTGGCCTGAACTGATGCGTGGCTCTACTGGTACCTATCGGATTGAGAAATTGACGTAACTGTTGATTTGAATTTACGTTAAATCAGTTCAAAGTGTATCTGAAAACGTATGGAGTGTATCAAAGTGTATGGAATATCCGAAAACGAAAATGTGCGTTTACGGTCCTTCATGTGTTTTTTTCTGGTCGATGTCATACGCTTAAGAACGATTTCAAGTTAAAATGTTAACATCTCTTTCAGTTTTTTGTTGGTAAGTTCTATTTTGTATTTAGACGTGGACATCGACTGTTTGCCTAGTGTGCTATTCATGTCCCAACTTTTTGGTGCATTGTGAAAACACCGAAGTCTATATTTTTACCAGCCTATAATTTTACCAGTCTATAATTTTTAGCTAAAATACTTTTTCGAAGTTTAGCTGGTGTTTTGATGAGTTAGCTTGGTAGACTGTTTTGCACTGTTCTGGAGAAGTTTATCCGGTAAACTTTCATTAGTTGCTCTCAGGTAAACAGCGGCCAAGGAAAGATCTGTGAGGTTTGGTGACCTCGTCAAAACTTGGCTTCGGAAAAAGCTGTAGCGTGCCCAGGGTGACTGCTGAGGAATGTGAGTCTTGCGAGCTGGTGAGCGGAACAGTGTCGCGCGTCCGTTGCAGCTGGCTGCTTGGGGTTGATTTATTGTAACATGTTCACAACATCCGTTCTCTCCTGTCGCGCGTCAAGTCGCGTTGTCGACGCTGATTTGCTGGGGCAGCTACCGTAAAACGTGTAGCTGTTGCACTGTGATTTATTGCGGTACAACTGTCTCGCCTTTCCTGAGATAGGTGACTTGAAGAAAGGCCATACGCTGGCCGTTATGCGTTGTCCTTGTTACCTCGTTGGCTTTCGCCTTTGAAACGTTAAACCTATATTATGATCGTCAAAGATACCTTGGGATTTGGTGTTTGTCTTNNATGAAGTTGATTAGATGTGCTTCTAGGCCTGATCGGTTGCATTTGCATTCGCTGCTGGGTGAATTTGCCTTGCTCTGGTATTTATCCGAAAAGCATGCAATCAACCATCAACTCAAAAGTGAGATATGACGTGTCGTGTTTTGGTCACGCGTATCCGAAGCAAGTGTTTGGCGCATAAATGTCCACCGAGACGAGTTACGGTCTACGGATGAGTTGTGCAGCTGCATGAAAAAGCTCAGCGATTCATTCTCTTTCTTAGCAATATATGCCAACATTCTGCTCTTCACCTTTTGGTCATTGCAAGTTTACCAGCAAAACTGCAAGCCAGCAAGTTGCGTACATTGTGAAGTTGCTGTCGCTGCAAGTTGCGTAGGTAACAACTTGATGTACTAGTTATTAGCAAAGTTTGTAAAATTGAGTCGGGTTTCATCCACAAAGTAAGTTTCAGCACAAAGGTTGCTTTGTTGTGTATTGGCATTACGTCAGTATTCCAAAGTTCGTATTGTTTNTTTTAAGTAATCCAATNTTTACTTGTGTGTAGGTAGAGGTAGAAAAACTTGGTTTGTATCTNCGTGTATTTTGCTGATGAGCCTGGTTGATTTTGTGCAAGGCGAAAGGTTCTTGATAGCACATTCCTTCCTTGACGATAGGAAAGGAAGTTCTCACCAAGATAATTTAACATCTCCCAATGCAAAGCGCGCGCAGCTTGATGCATACGGACAAGGCATGCAAGCTTCCTCAAAGTGCCTTGCGTTTGAACCGAGGCCGCGCAGGGTTCGCTTCGACTGATTTTGTTTGATCGTGGTCGATCGCTTCCGTTGTGAACTTTCGGGCAGCCTGCTAAGCTTTGTGGTTATTTCGAAACTTCACAGCTCACCAGCCGCTCGCCGATAAGACGTCGTAAGTGGTGTGGCCGACGCGGTTGTCGTGCGCGTATCGACACGCCGCATCCGCTCGAATTTGCCCCAGGGATACGCGCCGAGCACATTCACCGTATTAGTATAGTTATTAGGCGAAATAAAATTGACGGGCAATTACGGGTTTTCTCTCAGCATCAAGACGAATCGTTACGCATGTTTCTTCAAAACGAAATACTTCGCTTCTAGCTAGGTAAGATTACCATTTTCTGTGGTACCGCCGAACGCGTCGTTTTCTTCGCGAACGATGCAAGGTTTGTCAATGTTGTGAAGCCGACGCTTAAGTAGACTATTACGCGTAGTGTTTAATTTGAAAGTGATTGTAATTGGCAGGGAAGCCGGCACGGCCTTGCCATCAGTTGTTACAGCTGAAGTTGCTTGGTTTAGAACTTCACGCAGATTGGTCAACTGCTTCTTTCGCGAGTTGTCAGCACGAGGTATGTTTGCGAAAAGTTCCTTGTTCTCACTGTTTTGTTTAATCTGTAGCATTAGTCCTGGAAGCGTTTTGATTACATCTCGCTTTTCTTAATGAAGAACACTTCGGCCTGAAGTGCAACGTTTGGAGCCTGCTGTGGGAATTTTTACAGTCGTTGTAATACTCTCCCTTGTGTGGGTCGCAGTTGAAAGATGTTTTATGACTCTCATATGTAGGACTACATCTGTTATTTAATTTGCTCTATTTAGCTGTTGTTAAAGCTTTTTGTAAAATGATTAAAGAGTTCATAGCTGCGAGCAGCAGGTGAATGAACGAAAATGGCGACTGGCGGCCGTAGTCTCCCGCTGTCTGCGACGATGAAGTTACGAACCAAACCTATTCACATGTTTCAGGTTAAAGTACCCGGTCATTCTCTTATTTCAAAAAGAGCGTTTCAACAATTAGTTGACTTGAACGGCGAAACACTCGACAGTGCCGCCCGTTGACCGTAGTTTGTTAGACTCGATGCACACTATACTTCCAGAACTCGGTAGTATCAGCTGTGTGAGAACTTGCGGATATTTGCGTAAGTGCTTGCTGTCTAACCAAAGATTCACTCTCTGCTCATTCTTTTGCAGCTTGCCTAGAGGCTTAGCTTGGACGAAATTTGCGAGCTTACTTTTCCAGCACATTGGTAGTTGTAGGGATAATGTAACTTACTGCATCGAGTGGCAAAGCACTGCATATCCTCACGATCAGTCGCACGAAAGCAGTCACCGCATCTGTCGACAAGAATGATTCCCTAACCCACTTGCGGGCTGGACTATAGTGCTTTTGATTCTCAACTTGCGACAGTTGCTCGTGCGATGCTGGTAACATGGATGGTAGAGCGACCGAGGCAAGATTGGAGTGGAAGTGAGTACTTTTATTTATTCTGCTTTAAATGCGTTTACCAAATGATCACCAGCTAATTTGTTGCAGTTATGCTCAGCTTGTAGCACTTTCGCGAAAGCCAACGCGAAAATCTTTTAAAAAGTGTTTCTTTAGCCCTCAGGTTTTGCCAGCTTATCTTGTCTTCTTGTCTTATCGTGCTGTGCAGCTGTTTGCAACACACTGAAGCTCTGTAGGAAAAGCAACCGTAATTAAACAAAATACAGTTGCGCTGATTTTTATGATTTTTTGTTGAAAAGTGATTTCAAAAAATCAAGCATACTTCCAATATTCCATTTGCACGCCACTATATATACATATACACGAAAGTAATTTACGTTTAGGCTTTGGAATTTCTTTCTGTAAGGAACAAGGACTTGGATTAAATGTGGTACCCTTGTCTTAGCGAATGCTCTTTGTGGGTGTACTCCTAGCCCACACCGTTTTTCATCTTCAGGTATTTGTAAGAAACGCCACTTACGATAGGAAACACGTTCGAAACCTCAAAGATGTGCCGATCTGTAGCGGCAAGTGGTCTTGTTCCCACTGGCACTTATCTATTAAGAACAGGAGGAAACTGCGGTTTTTGATCAAACGCTCGACTGTGTTCATATCCCTTTGCGGTCTTGCTAGATCTCCATGTTTTTGCCGTTCCGAAGCAAGTTTCTGCAAGCCCAGGACACATTTTCAGAACTTGGAGGTTTGGTAGATTTCAGTACTCGTTGGTACGTCACTATCGGACAAATCTAACGTCAAGTGCCAGAATGATGCTTGTCTAATAGCATGCTGCGGCATGATGTTGTCAGCGTGCACTCGGTGCATTGCCTGGGTAATTATATTTAAAAAATCAAACTTTAAACGAAGCTTTTGTCAACTTCCACGAAAGTGATGTCAAACGCCGCAAAATCCCAAATTTAAACACCTTACTGTCTTGCAGTGTAGCACTTGCCAGGTTTAGATCAGGCTGACCAACTGAATTCTCTTTTTCCTGCCCCACTCTGGTTTTATTGTGTTATCATATGCGAGAAACGTCTGCTTGTTAGATTCGAAAAGAGTTTGGGTTAGGAAGAAAATCACATGTTTGTAACGTTTCATTGAGTCTTTTACATTCTTTTCACCGAAACGCCACCATGTGCGAAAATACTCTGCTTTACTGCAAAAAAGGTTACAGCTAATAGTTTCCTGCCAAATTCATATGCTCCAGAATAAACGAACTTCAAGCGGTATGGTTTATAAAAAAAATGCAGCCAGCAAGAAGGTTGTACCGCCAGTCGCGATCGTTGGCTGTTTGACTGTGGATAGGACACCCCATTCCTTTGCAGCAGTCAGTTACACGCGTTCCATGTAGTAGTCTCTTCGCCGGAAAGGTGCAAGGAACAAGTTACAACGCTGTCAAGGCTTGGGGGGAAGAATTGACGTGCGGTCTCGCGGCATGCTTCGTCCTACAACGCAGTCTTGGATGTGCGAACTTACCGTTGCGCGGTTGCAAGTGTTAACTGGTTGTAAAGGTCAGGATTCGGAAGCTCGCTTTATGCGGCTTGTTTCCCGAAAGGGTGGCGGCATTCGCCGTCTTCCTTTCCGATGGAGTGAAGTAAGGAGAAAATAATCGTTTATTGGCACAGCATTTGCTTTAAGAGGAAGCTGAGGGCTTAGAAGTAGAGCTTTTTACTGAAAACGCTGTAAGCCCTGGCATCGTTGAGCGATACTATTTGTCCACGTAAATTTAACTGTAAAAGTTTTTCTGCACTTCGTGTCCGCTTTGTTTGGTGAAATGTGACGTGATCCCACGTTTACAATTAGGAAATCGCCCCCAAAGCAAGTCAAAATGTAGAAAAGATTTTCGAAATTGGATAGCAGTTGTTTGTTCAATTATATAGTTCAGTTATATCTTAGCATTGGTTTGATTACATCGTAAAATTCGCTGCAGTCTAACAGTAGCAATTTCTATGGAAAAAAATTATTTTAGCCATGCTCCAACGCAAGTACGCGAAGTGTCATTTTCACGCTGATTGTTCTAGCATGGAGTAGAGCGCAGCACAAACGTTGAAAGCTGCGCTGAAAAACGCTCGTCCCATTCGCAAAGCCTTGTTAGGTCGTGAGCACCCACGCGACAAGCAGGTTAAATGTAGTCTTTCTTCCCTCGTCTTTTGCCCCGGCATTGGCAAATATTAATTTGGGCGCTCGCACTACTTAATCCTTGAAGCACGAGCTAAAGATTTATTGTTTTTTGACGTACCTGCAGCTTCCTTGACTAATCATTGATATTGCTCCAGTTGTTGCAATAAATCAAACCACGTGACGGGAGCTTGTGTTGTAAAATGTTCTGTTGTTCTAATTGTATTAACGGTTCATGTAACGGATGTGTTAGGGTTCGCCTGCAAAAATGTAATGGACCGGAAGAGCCCTAACGTTTTTTATTAATGATATGTAAGAATCCGCTTCTTGTTTTTTTGCTTGCGTCGAAAGTTGCTTGCTGACTTCGCATAATTCAGGTGCGCAGTATTGTCCGCAGCCTCTGTGCCACAATGTCATTAACTAAACTTGTGTTCTCGTGATTGCGTGCATCAAATGGCGGTTGCCGTGATTTTCGACGAGAGTGAAAAGTTTTCCGACAAGCAGCAGCACTTGTACGGAGCAAAGAATGTGTCGAGGTGATTTTCGTGTTGGAAAAATTAGTGCTGTTTTTTTTAACTTTTGAGAGTCCGAGCTATTGTGTTGTTACCGAAACAACGTGCGAACAATATCTCGGAAACTGGGTTGAACTACACTTCATGGATTTGACCTCCCCCAGCTTGCTGTAGGTAATTGCGCCATCACTCCGCATGTAGCCTCCTTCGCATTTTTTCGTGTTTGAACATGTTCATGCACTTCTAGCTCGCTAATAAACAAACGCACCTTCAAATAGGGGAAAGCCAAAAGTCAAAAAACTGAACGTTATAATGTTGAGCACACGCAATTCTAAAACTTCCAGCTGATTTGATTTCTCTGAAAATTACGCGGTATGCTTGCTGTGGTGGGATACTGACAATGCTTCTTCGTAAAAACTGGTTTGCTTCCAAACCCGCTTGTTTTATTGAATTTATTCGGAAAAGCATCGTGACCCTGTGATTTTCGGCTGTTTCCGTGGGCAGGTTGAACTGGTACCACAGCGTTCATTAGAAGCGCGCAACACAGATGGTGGCGCGCTAAGCGGATTTCGTTGTTTTCATTGAAGTAAATTTTTTTAGTTCATTAAGCTCGTGCGAAATCCACTACAATTTTTAATAGATATCTTTGCCCTTTTAAAAATGGTCCTTCCGAAGACTGATTTGCGTTGTATCGTCATGTGCACCAAGCTGAAAAATTGACTGGTACGAGACATATTTTTTGCCCTGCAGTTTTGACATGTAAGAATGGTTACAATGGAACAACCACGACGATAAATACTGTTGTCATGCCAACTCGTATAGCATGCTATTGTCAAATCACTAGCGAGCTTATTCAGTTTTATCACGTTTAATATACATTTGCTTTCTGTCGTTGAGAAGAGTATCAACGCTTAGTGGTGATTAGTGTTTATTTCTTTTTTTTATGCCACGCGAAAGATTTAATTTTAAGATTGTTTTTGCAAATAAAAACAATCTGTTTTCAGTGGTTGTGGAAGTGCCGAAGAATTAGTTCGTTTATTTTTTGCTTTTTCACAAGGTATCCAAGTTAACCAAATATTTTTCCCTAAAACTGAAACAAAGACGGTTTGCCGGTTCTGAAACTCTACAAATTGCGCACAAACTATGCGCCTTCTGCCATACCAAGCCATTTCTTCCAGGTGTGCTTCTAAGTCTTTGGATTAAAACATTTTTTGAACGTGTTATGACGATCATGTATAATAATCGAAGTTAAACTAGTGCTGGTTTTTCAAATTTGATGATTGTTAAGTTAAGATGAAAAGAGGCTCGTGTGATATAGGGGTATATGCCATAAAGTAAGTTATTAATCTGCACTGGGGACGACGCTAACCATGAAACTAAAGCCACTTCTCCGCGCAATCATTTATTATTTGTTAAAAATCCCCTTCAGATTTTTCGGCAGAAACCAGTAATACGTCAAGTATTTTGCCGGACTTCTTGCTTGGTTGATAGCACTGCTTTTGTCAAATCGCTGCTGTGTCACACCAAGAAAATTTTTGTCTTAAATCATGGAATGTCGACCTCGTCGGAACTCGGATATCTCTAGTTAATCGCAAACAAATCCGTTGGTTTCTGCATCAGCGGAGCTTGGCGTCGCAGGTAAAAATAAACTCTTCTAGAAAATCCTATTGTGTTCATGTTGACGGAATTGCTACCGTGCAAGAGACAATACATGTCCATTTCCTCCGTTTGTTTAGCCCTACTTTTGTGCAACGAAACGCGGCGGCGCTGAACACCTGCTTGTAACGTCATTCCGCCAGCGATAGATGCGGACTGGCCTCCGGACCACATATTTATCACGCTTGCTGACGATCAACACACCCAGTCCAGTACTCCTGGTTGTGTGATACGCGCTCGTTCCTTTTTTAGTTACGCCGCAGCAGTAGGCAGCAGTGCGACAAGGCCTGCTCCTATCATTTACCGTAAATTGCCCAAGAAACGGAAATGGTTTGGTATCTATTTCCAAGTGAAAGACCTCGTGTCATATTTGAAAAACCCGATGATTCTCAATATGGCGACAAGCTGACTGCCCTTGTCACTCTGAATGCAAACCGAATGCTTATTGGCAATATCTGCTTTATTGCTGTAAATTTTCTTAATATTTCTGTGCTTTCGCTCGGTGTTTTACCGAATCAGTTCTTTTTCATGAGCACAGATTGGATTAGGCATCCGTGCTTGCAATTCATCACCAGCGCAGATGTTTTAAGCTGATTGTGGATTTTTTTAATGCGAAATATTAATTTTTTTAATGAAAATTTTTGTCTGTAACTTCACAGTTGTTTGCTTTCGATCTTTTCTAGTCTCTGTGGCTTCTGAGCTTGTAACACATGCTTTGCAACCGAGATATCCCGCTAATAGCCCAATATAGCGTCTTCAGCCAAATATCCTTATGTACACTGTGTTTTTTCGTTTTTCTTTCACTTTTTTAAAGTCCATGCATCTTTTGAGGGTCGGGAAAAACTCGATCAACTGCGATTTCAACCAAGACAAACCTATCTAATTCGAGCGCGCTTGTATCGCTACATAAAAATTGCATGAGTTGTGTTCTCTTCGTTGATCTGCATTCTGGTCTGCATTCATCACAGCGGTGTGACTGCGCCTTAATTTAAGCAAGGTTGCGCAAATGTGCGGTGCCGTGAAACAGATGGTATCTCGTAAAAGATTTGTAGATTGGCTTATGTGGTTTTAAACGAGTCCCTGCACGCGATAAGCTATTCAAGTGGTAAGTTGTTCATTGACCGCTTTTGAAGTGACGTCTGAGCGGAAGTCAGAGTAGAATTCGAAAAGAGGGTAGCGTTGCGGATGGGATTTGTTGTTTAGAAGTGTTGTGCCCCGCGATATGGCGGCGCCTTCTTGCCCAGAGAGATTGTTTCGTACTTGACCGATTTTCCCCAAAACGAGCATGTAACAATCAGGACCCGCTTCTTGTCAGCCGTAAACAAACACATGCTGTACGTGTTCTTGTTCGCACAAACTTTTTCCTGTGCTCGACACGTTCTCGTCGCTGAACGCATCTCTGCTCGCGCTGCGCTCTTTCTCAGCGAAATCCGATTCTTCCATGGCTCCTTTGTTCGCTGTATCGTTAACTATAGCGTCTTTTTCAAACTCCGTTCAGCGCAGCCGAAGGTTCAGCTGACAATTCGTTTGCGCTATTGAAGAAGCTCTCGACCAGGGGTAGCTTGGGCACGAAGCCACGGGGTTTTGAAAACACTCGTTTCGGTAACGTTGACGTCCTTGTTGTTTCAGTCGCTGGAGTTTGATATTGTGTGAATACATGAAGCTGAAAAGTCACCTCTAAATGATAATCAAAGACACAGCAACGAAGACACGCTTAGACGTTTAACTGAATGATATTGATAAAACACTGTTTTACCTCGAAAAATCAGACCGGCATACCGCATTCTCGTTAAGGTTCGATCTCAGCAAATTAAGAATGCCCAAGTAGGACGTGAAACATCTGAAAATCTTTTCTATTTTAAGACTTAGACTTGTATTATGTTTGTTTAACTTCTTTCTCGAATACATTTCATCTTTCTTCTCTGAAATCTTAGCTCACGTGTGTTTCATTTGACGAAAACCTTTGTGTTGGCCAAGAATATCTGTACTGATCACGTATGAGCTAGTAAAAATGCGGAAGGCAGGTCCAAACGGACTGGGCATCCTTGCATTGTATGATCGAAGAGATGTGCGTTTGGCGGCTTGATTGCTTGTATTAGTTTCCTGTTTACTGCTTCGCGTAAACCCGATACAACCTTAACTTCGCTGGGAAAACGCCTATGTCCGTTGCGTCGGATTTCGTTTAGTTGCCCCTGTGCGGCAGTGGCCGAAACCACAACATTACGAATGTCATACATGTCGCTCTTGCCTGCATGGCTCGCTGCACGAGTCCTGGTGTGTCAGCAAGCGCCGTAATCGCGCCGGATGAACGACTGACACTGTGATTCGTTGTTAGTTGAGGTGACGGCGGAGGAATGCGGGATGTGTCGATATTGCTCAAGACGCTACCGTCATATCCGCTCAGTCATCTCCCACACTTTTTGTAAGTGGAGCCTATATTTTCAGACCATAATAAAATTCTTCACGCTCACGGCGTGCGCTAGTTCTATTGAACCACGGTGCCGTTGCTAGGTGACGGGTGCATGCGTGCAGCGGATAGTGCACGAACACGGGTTTTAGTTGTGACAACATATTCCTCTGCGTACGAAGTGCAGGCCCTGCTTACCTAGAACCACATATCAAAATACGCAACGATTGACCACACAGTCACAGTACATCTGTACAAATCAGCTTTACTTGGCTCTTTTGCGAGCAACAATCTTCTAGCCTGTCAAGCAGCTGCGTGCAACGCGAGCGGATAAGACGGCGACATATACGGCGCGGAACAAGGGATGGTCGTCATTCGAAACCTGACTTCCTATGCGCGCTGGAGCACCAGTGTCGTCGTTGTTTTTTTTGCAAGGGTAATTCGCTGTGAAACAAAAGTTAACTGGTGTTACTCCGAAAAACTTTTAAGACCTCGCTCGCAAAGGATTTTTTTGCGGTAGTCGTGCGAATGTCTTGCAGCGCAATTATCTGGATTAAAATTCCGACGCTGAGTTCTTGGTCTGCGTATGACCAGACATGAATATAAATTTATTTTCAACAGTGCAAATATGAAAAGTAACATTCGAAAACAAGCAGTTTGTAGGTCACTTTTTTAGGTGGATGTAGTTTTCCGTTTTCATATCATTTCGATAGGAAGCAAACATGTTATAAAAATATAAAATACTCGGTGACAGATGTTAAAATTTCAATGGGCTTTGTTATTGTTATTTTTGTTCCATATTTTCAGACTTACGCAAAGTGTGTGAAATTATCGGTTATTTTTTTTCAAAAACGTTTTCTTCAAATGAGGTTATTGCCCAATGCAAGTTTGTGGCCACAGAACTGTTGGATTTCAACTTGTTTGTTTATATTAGTTTTAGCCGTAAAACTACTTTGACACAGATCTATCGATCAAAAATGTCGTAAAAAGTTGGAAAATCATAATATCAGTGCGGTTTGACTGTATGAAGAAAACGTTATGGTTGCTCAGTTTTATGAAGAAAACCAGCAAAATACCCTGGTCAAAAAACCTGTTTTTTCGCGAGTTTCAAGTTAATTGCACGTGCCATGATTCTTATTCATAACAATGAATAGCGTCCGGCAGCGAACAACTTGGTGTTTTAGACGGAATTTTGGGTAAATGGAAAATTTACTGTTTTGCACTCAACTGCACCTCGTCGACACTTCTGCATCCCATCATAACTTGTTGTTGGACTGTTGCGCCGAACACGCCGCATCTGTGTCGAGTCGATGTGTCAAACAATGTTAATTGGTTTTAGCAGAAAACTATCACAAACGTGCTGTTTTTCCTTGGTTTGTTTTTTATTGTACTGTGGTGGTTGATCTCCTGTTGGCACACGGAGATACCATTGAATATGTCCGAAAACGTTGCACTTTTTGTGCGAGCCTGAGCTAAACAGCAACTTCACTTGACAGTCTCGCTGTCTGTACACACTGCGTTTCGTTAAGATACTGATGACACGCTGTGTTGTGCTGATCATTTACTTGGCATGTGAAAACTTGCGATTAGACTCCTTTACGCCGGTTTTATCAACAAAAGCTGTAAGTTGTGGGAAGCACATCACCAATCTGCGAAAAACCTGATTTTGTTTTAGGATCGTAAAATAATTTGTGAAATCTACTGTAACTAGTTTTCGTCATTCCAAATTGTTGGGTTCAAAAATGCTGCTACACGAGGAAGTGCAGCGCATACAGTTATACAAATACTCAATAAAACCGACTAATAAACGACAAGCTGCAGCAAAAGTGTGAATCGCGGGTCAACTTGCGGCATAACATTGGGCCTGGCAGAAGTTGTTCCGCAGCGACTAGATGACGAGAGCAACAACCACACCTCACGGGCTATTGAAGCGCGAAGAACGCGTTGTTGACCAACCGGCAATCGCGCGTGGTCGATGTTTCGAAAGTGCCGATTTCTCTGGTATTTTTTGGGAAGCAATTGCATAGTACCTGCCACCTTGAAAGCGAACGGAGCTACCAGGTTGCTTATTCATTGGTCCCCACGCTTGAAACAAACTTTGTAAAACTTGCAAAGATACGGCAACGATCCTTAGGCGAAGTAATGAAGGCAACTGCATATGAACTACTGGAAATATTTCTTCTTTCATAGAAAGGCGCACGCACGTTCAGTTTAACAAACACCGGTGTGGTGAAAAACGTGCTGCGCCGAGTGCACAATGCCTTGGGCCAACGTCGTCAGCGGCTGCGCGATGGCGTGCATCGACCTCCAAGCATTACTAATCGCTGCCTGCTTGTTCCGGACATTCCGATGCCATTGCTAACATCCGCTGCCTTCGTTTCAGCGACCGGCCGATCGTTCGGGTCGAGGCGACTGTGATGACGCGTGACGATCTGGGGTGGAGTCCCCACTTGGGCCCTGGCTACAGCAAGGTGGCCATTTACGAAAACGCATCGCGCACAGAATATCGTCTCTATGGGTTTCGAATGCACGACAAAACGGTGAGTCGAGAATTTATTGAAGTGTTGACTTGACTGATATTCCGTGTGGAAACAGCTCGTTCACAGGAAAGCGGCGTTGTGCTGTCAGTGTTGCTTCACATGCAACAAATTAAGCGATATCTGACGTACAAGCCACATGGCACCAGCGTGAAGCGATTCTGTAAACTGTCTGTATGCAAGCAACTTACGTCACCTTTCGTGTTGCAGCAGTAAGGTTCTTGATCTAATTATATCATCGTCTGGAAGATTTGTTCTATAAACGAGCTTAACCTTGCGGCGATTTTAACTTGAAATTTGTAGGCTGCAATGAATTCGCGTTCTTCAATTCTTCGCAGAACGTGTCATGGCTTCCTTTGATTCTTCGCGGAGCCAGGGCCGATGTTTTTACTTGTGTCGGTGCGAGTGCCTTGGCCAAAGCCCGTTTGCGTGATTGCTTGCGTTCTGCAGTTTTCGGTAACGCTGGCATTACGCCGAAGCAGCAGCAGCACGTGGGCGGGTGTGGTCATCCACGTGCGAAGAGAGTTGTTCTTATGTCGTACCACAACATTTTAAAAATGTGGTCCGAGCTCGATAGTAGTTTTGAACGACTGCTGTTGATGCCTGGAAATGTCATTCTAAGAATATCCAGCTGTAGGAGTTTATTTAGTTCATTCTAGCATTGGTTTGATTCGATATCCACGTTACGCACCGCAATTATGTACTTTTCGTGGTTGGTAGTCGTGCTCTGCTGTTGAAACGTGCTGTCTAGTAGCCTTCTGGAAGTGAATAAACGGCACGCCAAACTCGTGCAGAACTGGGGCCAATGCAACATCCCGTACTATTCGGTTATACCAATGGTTCCCAACCTTTCGGTGTCAAGGACCGTTTTGACGATTTGGCAAGACTGAAACCCTGCAAAAAACAGTTAATACTGCTACGTACAAATGGTCTCTTTTAGAAAAGGTTATCATCCGCTTTGCGCGCCAAAAACCATGAATGATTCATGGCAGTATCACGTAACAAATCAACCTTGTTGCATAACAGTCGAATGTTTAACGAATGGAATTGTATGTAAAAAGTGTTGCTATGGGCGGGATAGTGCAACTTGCACGTCTTTGATAAAGTGAATAAACATGTGGTGGTTCACATGAGCCAAATGATGTAGCCTGTATTCTAGAGTTGCGCTCGATTCGTTGTCTTTTGCCAACTACTGTAGATCACCACCGAGGGTAGTAACAACTGTGTGTGGACCCCTGGGTGTCCATAGACCAGGGGCGTAATGAGGGAGGGGCAAGGAGGGCCAATTCCCTGGCACCGAAACACTATGAGGGCGCCAAATCATTGCGGGAGGCGCCGAAAAGTTCTAACAATGTCACATGTACTTTCTTCACTTACAGTACATTTGCTTCCGTAAGACCTCAAGTTCCAACAAGGTAATGCCAAACTTGCTTCTTGCCCCGGGCGCCATATAACCTCGTTACGTCCCTGCCGTGGACTCCCGGTTGGGAGCCACTGGATTATACAAAGCAACAGCAAACACAACTGTATGACAGCTTCTTCCTATGTAAGGAAGGTCGGAATACTGACAAGTGTGTCAGCATTCCGACGTTCTTTACATAGGAAGATGTAATGCTGGATTTTCTCGAACACTGAGAAGCACGCTGGGCGTGGCAAACTATTTTTTACCTAAGCCAAAATAGTCTTCGAAACTATAGGTAGAACAACAGCAAGTGAAAGAACTTGATAAACTGTAAATTAGTAGTCTTTACTATTTGTTAGAACCACATTCAGCATCGATTCCAGTAAACGTGGTTTCTGTATCTAATATCGACGACTCATGCTCAGCACCATAAGTATTTCTGTTTTTTTAGCGTTTACATGAACAAAAGCGACGAATAACCTTTTGTGGTGTGCATACGTTGGTGAGTTTGATTTCAAGATTGCTAATTACTGATTAAGCTTTGAGAAACCTAAAATATTCAACTTTGCCAATACACTGATGCAGATACTGTATGAATACGAATAACGCAGTTACCAAAGTCTCAAAAGAGCAATTGTACGAGTTGTTAATCGTAGCATTTAGCAGACTTTTTGCATTGGTGATAAACATTTCTACAGCGGACTGCAGCCCTTTAACCAGTGGCATACGCAGAAAATTTCCGAAAGGAGGGCCAAAGCATAGGTGTAGCCAGGGGAGGGCCAAAAGGGCCATGCCTCCCTCCAAATTTGTAGAAAATATAGTCATTTTGTGCTTTGAGAGGCGTTTTTCTAAACAAAATAGTGTTATTCGCCTAAAATTAATATTTTGGTATATACTACTGCCGAATACTGACAGTATACACTGCCGAAACCTGTTGATACATTTTTTATTTTTAGGGTGTGAGGGGAGGGCCATGGCACAGTAGCCACCCCCTCCGCACGTTAGTGCCTTTAACAGTCATCTCACATAAATCGTGATTTCTCAATTTTTTGCCGTGAGTAACGCAGCTTTTGAGGAAATTGAACACTATTTTGTTGTCACATTTATTTTCTGACAAATCTCAAAAATTTTTAAATCTGAACAGCTTGGAGTAAATAAATTCTGTTGAATTGATTTTCATATTTGAGGTTTTTTTCAGTGCTTAATTAAATCTCATCATGAAACAAATTGCGTATAAACAAAAGCTCTCTGTTTATTTGATCAAATCCACCTCAAATATTGTTAACACTGATGTTTTCTAGCAACTGCATTCGACTAACAGAAATGTTGACAGGGTAAAAATGCTTGAGACAAACTTTTTTCTTTTACATCGTGGGAGACATTAACTTCGTTGTGCATTCCAAGCAGTGATGTCCGGTTACGAATTACGGCGTTTTTTGAAAAAGCTTAGTCAAAGCTTAGAAGAGAAATTGGACAACGCAGAACATGCTCAATTCCAAAAGCAATGGACTGTTCGTGTAAATTTTGTCTAGGGCATGTTGAATGATGTTGTACAGTAATTATTGACAAAAATTAGTTAAATAATAGCATAAGGTAAGCAAAACCTGTGCCCCGGCTTATTGTTTTGACTGTATGGGTTGTTGTCCATCTATTGGCCAATTGACAGTCTGTTGCAGCCGGACGTTTCGGGAGTTGCGCTCGTGATCGAAGGTTAAAAGGTTGCACTCTGCTGTCCTGGAATCGGTTGGCTGTGTCTTCGCCCAATAAGAAACCACCCACGCCACGAGGGCAAGCTATTTTTGTGAGTGGCCTGACGTGAGAGTGGTGCGGTTGGTAGAGCCGTAGAGGGATCAGGTTCGAAGACGGCAACCAGACTCTTGTAAGCCTGTAATGTCAGCAATGGTTTTAAGGGATCGATGGTGACAAAGCCTCACAAATTCTAACCAATCTGCCTAGAACCCAGTAATTTGAAGCCAAAGCCATTTCCTATTTTGCGTCTAGCTGTGGCCGTACCTTTTTGAAAGAACCGGAAAACTACTGACATTTGAAGTACTCCATTGATCCTGCAACTGGCCACATATTTTCGAGTGAGATTTTCATTTTTTGCTGCAGATTTCAAACATCTCAGTATTCTTTTCCTGCCGCAAAACTGGTGATGACTTAAAAGAGATTTCCTGTTCTCGTAATATATTCTGTCTTGGCAGTTGTAACTCATGCGGTGAACGGAACGGACATCACAAGTTTTGAGTGTTGAACCCGAAGATACTTTTGGTATTTTTGATTGGGTTGCCAATGTGCAAAGCTGGAAAACGTTTTTCACGTGGCAAGCCACCGATAAAAAAACAAAGCTGACAATAGTTTGAACGCTAATATAAATCAACCGTGAGTCAAACGCTTCTTTTTTGGAGCTTCAAATAACTGGAGGTGGCACCATCGTGACCGTTCCGATATGTTGATAACTACTGTAGCTCTTGGGCGAAGATCAACATTGTCGAAAATTGGGACACAAATTGGTGGCCAGCGAACATTTTCTACGAACACTTTCGTGCTGTGTTAAGAAGTAGAATAACTAGAGTTTGATCGTCAGCGAAGTAGTAATCTGCTTGTGTCAGAAGGTCAGATGAGTCTTACTAAAGGTTCTTGAAACGAGCGGTGGAGTCGTTTATGGAGAGAATATATTAAAGAATGCGGCTTCTAGTTACCCACTTACATTAAGGGGAAGGAGATTTTGGAAGCTTTGGTATAATTTTGTCGCAAAAATGTGCGAAATCATGCGAGTTTGCAAAAAGATGACCGAACCATGTTTTCTAGGACAATGTAGCATGCCGATCACTGCAGACGTACAACATTGCGTGTTGTGTTCTTGTTGCCTTTTTCCGCCCGTACATCAATGTTGCTTTTTCCCTCGGAGACTACACGCGTAAAATTTTCTGTCAGTTGTTGTTTCACCAAAAACTCAAGCACTTGCAGCCTGAGGTGCTAAACTGCAACAGTTTTGACTCGGCACCGCGGAGCGATCCGCTATGAACGCGTTCAAATGGCTTGAAATGGCGCTTTCCTTTGTGGCATGCCCTGTGCAATTTGATGGTGTCTTGCCCTTGTGACAGCCATACGTTTCGCCCGCAGGTTACACTTGATTCCCTGATTCCTAGCCGCATGCCTTTCGTAAAAGCGAACGCGATCTTTCACCATTGGAAGATTGATGATCATCGGATGGGACTTGCCTTCAATGGAACGGCCGACGCCCGCTCGTTTGATCGCGGTATCAGAGTAGCATTGGAAAACCTGGAAAAGGGTGAGTTGCCTCTGCTAAGGTTCGCTTTTACGCAACTTCTGTTTGTCTTTAGTCATATTGCAAGCGTGGATTACGTATCATTGTGGGCCACAAACTTGTTGATAACGGGTGTAACGTTACGAGCCATGGCGAAAAATGCGGAAAGGGGTTGCGAAGTAAAGTTTCCCGTCGTTTAAACGATCGAACAGAGACTGGGGCGCTCGTGTTGTGTTCGGCAGATATTTACGGATGTATTGCGTCAAGTCAAATTACTTTATTTTTCATTGTCTTTTTTCGTATTTTTTATTTTGTGTGTGAATGGAATTTGGCAGTTTAGGAGCACTTTTACTCTTGCATTGCGAAAATAACTTTACTTGGACAATGTAACCAAGTTGTGGTTTTGATGTAATTGGCTGCTCATTGTTGTCTTTTTGGAAAGACAATTTTAAGGAAATGCAAGGGTTGTTTTCAGAGTTTTTTAGTGAAATTTATTGAGGTTTTGAAAGTTAAGCAAAAATGAACATTTTCCATAGTCTGTGAAAAGCTGAGCTTGATACGACTGAAGCGTTTGTGGTGGAGCGGCAAGCGTCTGAAGTAAGTTCAATTTCTGTTATGTTAGAACAGTGGTTCCCAAGCTGGGAGTAAATTACCCCCCGGGGGTTATATACGATTCTTCGAGGGGTAACGCAGAACCAAACCACATCGTTATTTTGTATTATGAGCGATCACTGCAAAAGAAATTTTAGACAAGAAATGCGAAAATTTTTTATTGGTGGGGAATAAGACATAATCGCAACCTTGATTTGGGTAACGGTTCGAACAAGTTTGGGAACCACTGTGTTAGAAAGTTCAAGCACACCCAGGGCGAGGGATAAACCGTGCGCTGAAGGAAAGGTGGCAGCACGTGTGTGAAATATTTCGAAAGCTTGCAGCGATTCCCACTTCGATACATTATTACTGCCATAGGAAATCTATTTTGCTGACCAATAACATAAGCGGCGATTATTCCTGCTGGCTGCCCTTGGCGCTAGATCTGAGATACATCAGTTCTATTTTAGTGAATTTTATTGGTTAGATGTGATACCGTACTTGTTGATCAAGCCAGGCAATGATCCTTTCAAATGGTAACTCTCCTTCGTAGAACGCAAGTAGAAAATCATCAGGTCTAAGAAAATACGGTTTGAGGAATACATTTCTGTCTTAAGCAACTATCTAAGGCAGTGGTTCTCAACCTTTTTTGGCCCATGGACCATCTTTCAAAAAATATCCGATGGAACACTTTATGCTGACACCTCATGAACTAGTCGAAGCTATTGCACATAGCTCAGTGAACTCAAGGGCAAGGTTGCAATTTTTACAACGTCTTATCAAGGATTTATGGAACTCTCTGTGGACCACTAGAGAAATTCTAGGTGGACGACCGGTCGTCCGCCTGGAACAGGTTGAGAATCACTGTTCTAGTGTCTATGGAGATTGCAGCTGACACATATGCAGTTCACTTGCAGCTTGTAGTGAGAATACCATTCTATCGCAGGCCCGGATCTAGACCGGACGATGAATTGCTAAAAGCAGGGTCAAGTAAATATTTGCTATACCAAGGCTAAGATCGGCGGCAGCTGATTTTTTAAACCACACATTACCAAACCTCGAAATACGAGCCCGGGTCAAGACCACAGTCGAAAAACTTTGGAAGTTCAGGCCCAGAAGTGAAACATCTTTTAAAAACTGTAAAATCAAGCTATTCATGCTGTCATCGGCGGTCACCGCTAACGGCGCTGTAAGACTTGTCTTCCTCCGGAAACTTGTCCATCCGTAAAGTTGTAATATTTACGGCAAGCTTGCTAATTCTGTTACTTTGAGCTGCCGTTGAAAGATACAGAAAAACTGGCACGATAGCTACATGTCTAGAATCTTTATCTTTTGTAGTGTTTTTTTCTCTCCACAATTTTTGCGGGCACCCATGCCATCTGCTGAAAATTACGTAATTTACCCGAATAATTTCGAATGGCCCAGTGGCCCACAGCCATTTTCGTAAAATGTCTTACCTGATTTGGCTTTCCTTCGAAAACACAGTGCGGACCACCATCGGCCCATTGCTTATGGCTTGACGTAATGTCATTGTAGAGCCAATATCATGTTCGCATGAGGCTTAAACCCGTTAAAGACGCTAGAATTACAGCAACGAATGAGTTAGGTATGATTCCAGGAAAATTAACTGCAGCGTTTGTCTGTTGCGGAGTGAGGTGCGAGAGCTGTTGAAAGAACATAAACAAGAATCTGTTTAAGCTTGATTGATTTCGTTGTAACCGCTTCACTTCTGCGCATGCATTTTATGTTTTCGCTTAAAATTTTGGTGCGCAGACCGAGAATGTCAGCTGGATGACCTCGGCCATTTGGGTTAACTATTTTCTGTCTTGGAAAATGCTTGTATGCGGCAGCTGGACTTTACTAAATCGATCAATCCAAAATATCGGTTTAACTGCGTAGGAGGGTTGTTTGACGATCGTGAATATTATGCGATCCTTGACCTTCCAATAAAAAAACGAGTGAGGGGTCATTTACGTGCTGCCGTTCGAGCCCGGGCTGACCTTTTGCATCCTTCACTTCCTTCTTGTGGGTATTTAATTTTTCCGCCAATATAATTTTCTATCTATTAAGGCTTGTGTTTGACTCTAGTGTCGAAGTAGTGCACCTGGCGACTGGTGTTCTATTTCTACCGTACCTGAAGACACAGCCCGCTTTTGCCCAACAATTAGGCGCGAAGTTGACCACAGAGTTATGCTATCTAACACTGTGTGTTTTTATTAAATATTCTAGCATATTCGCTTGCGGGCGTAGGCGCAGCCAGAAAATCGAATTCAAATCCGTTTTATACTTTTTTTTGTCACTTTTGTCATGCAAAAGCGTGAACAGTTAAGTCAGGTGTGAATATGAAAGTTTTAGTTCGTAATAGTCCGAATTGCTTTTTTGAGAAGTGGTTTCTTTATTGCGGCAATTAATGAAAAATGTGAGAGGGTTGCGAATCGAACCTTAAACGCTGCGTATAAATGCGGCTACTGCTTGCAACGTTTTAATGTAACAAAGTCAAATGGTTTTTAATTTTGATGAAGTTTTCGCTTGGACGAATGCACCAACCGAAAAATAATCACCATTCTAGTACCTCTTTCGCTGTACTATTTTCCCAACGAAAGTACACAAAGAAGTGTTCTTTACCACTGGTTCCGCAAAGCGCGGTCTTCTAGTTTGCCTTATTCAGCGTAGAATTTGATCAAACCAAATCTCTATAATCGTTAAAAATCCTTCGATTTGTCTACGCGACCTGTGCTAGTGTCCTCAGGCGCGTCGTGCCACACATGTGATGTAATATCCTCCCATGATTGCCACGCCGAGCGTTCTCATTGATAAGAAAGGAAACGGATGTTTCCTTTGCTATTCATGTTTGCGTCGTTCGCTCTCCCCGACGCTTGGGCACGGCCAGATTTTGCTTCGACAGGCCAGACCGCTGCGCTGTCACCATATGTGTTTGACGAACGCTTGGGCGCTGTCCGCCCCTTACAATGCAAAGTGCGTTAGCCTCAAGTCGGACTTAACTCGCCTTGCTTTGTGCCAAACATACTTGTCTTGGATATATCTCGTTTGTGTGTTGTTGATATGTATGTGAAATTTCATATGCCGCTGTCGCTAAACGTTTCGTTTCGAAATTCAATCCAAAGAACCAATTCGTGATATTGCTGTTGTAAAATTTGATTAACTACGAACGGAGCGATGCATATATCTGTTGTTTAGATAACTAAATTAGTCACTTTTTAAATTTATGAACGTAGAGTTGTCCCAACAGTGCTGCACTNGCAAAAACTGGTTNCTTGCTGTGATTGCCAGGGTTTCGTCACAAGCATAACTAATGACATTTGCTGTCGAGGTTACATCAAGCCATTCTTTTTCACCGGAAATGCGTGGGACTTGTGCGAAGCGTAAACATTTCAAATTGAATGAGCTTTTTTTCCAGTACCAACGAAGATCAATGATCACATTTTGTAATTTCAGCATGGCAAAGACGGGCGCTTGTGTTTTCATACCATTACGGTTGGTGGATAATTAATGATTGCATGTAGGACTCACTGCTAATACCGCTTGAAACTTCGATATAACTCTTGATAGTTTGCTATTTTTCTTTCCAATTACGGATTTTTACTTTATGCTTGAGAACGTAGCTGCCCTCGATTCTTTGAGGCAGTGTTTTTCAACCGGAGTTCCGCGAGCGGCTGCCAGGTATTCCGCCAAAACAGACCGAAATTGCCCGCTGGGACGAAATCCACAATCCCGGTTCTATACGGTTGTAACAATATAGACACTTGGATAATTGCAAAGGGTTCCATGAGCAACGCAAACATTTGCGGAAGGTTCCGCTGCAGCAAAACGGTTGAAAAATACTGCTTTAAGGTATATGAGCGCCCGCTAAAAAGAGATAGTGTGTTACTGTGGAAGAGTAAAAGCAAGTGTTGAGAATATTTCAATTGTACATCGGAGAATGCACTTTCCGCCTGAGATCAGTGGATTGGGACTAATCACCAAAAGAACAACTGCAGCCCATCTGGGTGCGTGGAGCATTTCTCAGGTGTTTGGAAGTAATCTTCTTATTGAGCAGTTTTGAAGCTTTACAAGCGGTTTTAAGTAGAACGGAGCGGATTTTCCCAGTTGTAGCTTCAATGCGATTTGTCGTTCGTAAGGTAATAAGTGGTATTTTGTTTGCAAGGGCGACAAACTTCGTAAAGTTTGTGTTCGTAAGCCGAACACCGTGAATCGTTTCGACGTTAAAAGGATACTAACCGCCGATCGGATCGATAATGTTCAGACACCTTTATTCAACAACTTTACTGTTCGTTTTTTTTTACGGAAGGCCTTATTAAGGTACTTCTTGCCTGCTATGACGTATATTGACTCGTAAATGCGACAACTCAACTTGGAATGATGGAAGTAATTGTGTGGCCGCTGACCATGTCATTCTGCTCATCAAAGACGGAAACTGGTTTCTGCTGAACTCATTCGCATTCGTCGAAATTTAAACTCGGTCTGATAACACAGATGTAGAAATTTCGCCTGTGCTGATATCTCGCCTTATTTAGTTGAAAGCCAGCGCGGCTTTGTACAGACATATCCCGTGTGTACGTTGTGCAAAGCAAGCAATGAAGCTTCGAATTTGCTGCAGGCATGTACTTAAATATTGGAAAATCGTGCCAGAACGTACGTTTTCCTCAGTGAATGTTAAGACTTAACATCTGTCAGCCGGTTGTAGACCCTGATATGAAACGATATTTGTATTTTGTACCGTACGCGTTCACGGTTCAACAGCGTACTATGTTGTGGCGAGCCAGGCGATTAAATAGATACGGCGTGATCCTTTCACTTGGCCATTGCCTGCGCGGCTGTGACAGTTGTTCCACCGCGACTAACCTGACTGGTTCGCGCTGGAAGTCGCGCCTGTGCAGTTTCAATGAATCACTGTTCGTTAGGACGGGATGTGGTTTGAATGACTAATGTTCGTAAGTGCCATTTTGTCAAGTAGCATTTACCGCTGCGCGTCCCTGCGAACGAAGCCTCTTGTGCGTTGAGCGTCTACCCCTCAGTTGCTTGTCGAAGTGCGGGCCACCTTGCGATGTTGCCATCGGCAGGCGCTTGCTGATGCAGACCACTGCCGCTTGTTCTTAGGACGTTCACAAACATTGTCCTACGTAATACAACGCGCTTGTGCACCTGCCATAGACTTTACCAACAGCCAGTCACGGCGTCATTTCTTGTTGGGTTCTCAAGAACTGTGGTGGCTGCGTCAGACGGGTTTTTGCCATGCCTTTTTTGCATTTAACTAAGCAAAGCAAATAGTCGATGGTTTTCCTTTCCGCGTTAAGCCGTTTGCCCTGTGCAGGGTAACGCGTCAGTTTCCCTCAAAATACAGTTTGACTGAAGCGTAACAACAACTGAGCAAGTCTTTCGGGGCATTCACGGTTTTATCCTTGCAACAGGCGATCTGCACTGTTAAATTTTTCTGTGGCGTTTTTGCTGGTAGCATGCGGGTTCAGATTTGCGCGGCTTATTTCCGTAGGCGCCTCATTGCCACGTTGCGCTGTGCCCTGGACTTGCACGGGTCTGATCGTACCAGGGCTTGTAATATCACGAACGTAACCTGAAGTCCACCCACCTTGGCTTGAAAGTTAGCCATGACTTGTTTGGCGTAGCGGTTATCTTACGATATATTCCATCAGGATCAATTGTTTACTAACTTCAATGCCAGTTAGGTGCTCAGTTATCTGATAAGCATCTGTAGCTTTTCGAATGACTTTCTGCAGTAATCCAAATAGAAATATTGTTGAAAGATATTGCAAGGTTCTGCCACTCCGCTGCTGTTGATAATCGTCTGAGTGACTTTTTTCCGCACCTCATCTCTTCTGTCTCCTGGACCTCATATCTCTTTTAGCTTCGAGAGTTTTTGAATTCAGTCTTGTGATGCATTTGCCTGTCAGCTTGTAATGTTTGACGCATAAAAAGTTGCGAAAGATAGTTGAATGAATTGCAAACGGAAAATATTGTAAAGCTTATTGTTCGCTTCAACAACCAGAAGATCGGGACCTGCTGAAGCAAGTGTCCCGCGCATTTCTGCCAAGTGCTGTGTTGACTGTCTCCAGCCTGACTGTCAGGCGAACCGGTCGCGCTTGACAAGCGTTCCAGCCTGATGAGCAAAGCATGGACGTTAAATCGTGTTAAGAAAACAAATTACAGCTGCCGCAATTTTTGTATCTTTTAGAGAAGCTTCTTACTGCTATCCATAGTATTTTACTGCACACAAACCATCACTTTGTTAGCGATATGTGGCGTCGGGTCTATTACCGAAAGCGGTGCTTTCTACGCACTGTCCGCCTTGCCACCATGAAGAGCTAAGCTCAGGCTTTAGTTCCTTCCGTATCGCTTTAAAAAACTTCCGGTTCTTAAATCGTGTTTTTTTTGTCAGTTTTGATGAAGATTTTCTGCCGGAAAGCATGTGATCTGAGAGCCGCCCTGTGGTTTGTCAAACCTCCGGAAGAGCTTGTTGCATCCCTGCGCGGTAATGGTTTATTGAATGGCGCCGATAGTAGAAGGCTGAGCAAACAGGAAATGAGATATCGATACGTGCGGCCGGAGATTTAACCGGCTCTAGACGGTAATGCGAGCGATGGTCACGTTTTTGTTATAAAGTTCTCCGCATTTTGCCCGCCCATCGAAAGAAACAAGGCAGGCGCGCTGGAGGGCTATCGCCGGGCCGCAAGTTAGTCTCATTGATTCTCCCTCGCCTCTCGA
>JGI24021J15306_10000195_pt1 | contig 37061 bp, 22 predicted proteins | sample Ectturendosymbi1_FD_15306 | JGI IMG/M metagenome (IMG submission 15306)
ACTTGCACAACGACACAAAAATATATTTGAGATTAAATCAAAATGCACAACGGTGAATTGGCAAAAAAGTACCAAGTTTCACCTTCAACACGAAAAGAATGCCCAACGAAACCAGGTGTGATGAATCTGTAAAGCAAATGTTTCGCACTTGGATGAAAGCGTTGCTGAATTGTGGACTTCGTTAAACTCAAGTAGATCAGATGACCTACAAACCAATGCATTCAGCACAAGCGCAAAGTGTACGAGTCAAGGAAAATATATATTTAGGATTTGTTGGTCACCATTGTCGCGACATTACAGGAAGTTAGGATAAATGTACATTTTATCCTTATTTCCGAGTAAAGTCCCTACGTTTTGAGCTATAGGTCAATATACAGCTAGGTAAATATTATAGGCTACTTCTCCAACGTTTTGGTTGAAATCCTGTTCACTAATGTTTGAAAACAGTCTTTTGCTAAACTCCCCATCCCAAAACTAAGTCTCCACAATAGTGCTGCTTTTTGTCTTTGGCAAAAGCTTCGCAGAGATTTGCCTGGAAATCTAACTTTCCAACATTACAGCACCATTAAATTATGCGCTGTCTGTTTCTGAATACGTGACACCCAACGTTACAGCAAAGCCAGTTACATTTCTGTGTGGAACAAATCATGGCTGTACAGTGGCCTTTCACATGCGTGGCTGTTATTCTCTCCCTCTTACAAGAAAATAACCTTTCTAACAGTATACTGCACAGGGTAAAATGTCGGACAGAAGCAGTTAACCATCTTTCACGGTCTCTAGAAACTTTAAAAATGCTAAAGAATATTTTATCGAAGCTAAAATTTATAAACTAATAGAATCAGTGATACCACAGCAAACTCTGTTTCAACATCAACTTGGCTATGTGTGGCATACCATCTGACATGAAAAGCTCTTCACACAAAACAGGACAAACCTCACTTTTTCTTTTGAAACTTCTCCAAATACAAAACCTAGAGAAAAAAGTCTGGAACGAGCTGAAAGTTAAGGAAAGAATTTATAAATTAACAGGAATTCTTTACAATTTAGGTTACAAAGCTTGTTACAAATTTTTTATTACAGTTGTCATATTCATAGTGAGAACTGTAATACCTTTCAACAATTTTCGTAATACACGTCACCTTGTTTCAAAAATTTACTCATTTTTTCAATTTTGACTTCAAAATATTTCCATTCCTTAGGCGTTCTTCGTTGACAGGATTTCAAATCTGTTCGTTTGTTAATGTTTGCCATATTTTCAGAACTTTGAGTTTGTGTTGTTTTTTAAACATGTCGGACCAAACGTTTAAGAATAGGCAGTTGCGATTGCATCGAAACAACAGTCCTACGAAAAAGGACATCCGCAAACTTCACCAGTAATCATGAATTTCCTCATTACCTGTGCAGAAAGGATCCAGATGAAATAAGTTAAAAGGTGTATTTCATTCTGCAAGAATTCATGTTGGTTGCTTTTTAAAATCAAAATCTGAAAAAATGTCATCATAATGAAAAGAGTCTAATTTTGCCATAATGCAACGCTTTTAATGCAAAAAAAGATGTCTAAAATTTTTCAATATCTATTAAACTTGATTTGCTCCCCATAAATCAACGTTCTACGAGCTTTGATCAAGGAGCTTTGATCAGAGGACATTTGCGAATGTAGCAATCAAGCGCAGCCTCCTTGATCATGCGATTGGTTGATGGATTTGCGGACCGCGAAACACGCCAGTTCGTTCACGTACCGGCAATCTTTTAAATGCTGATTTGCACGGCGTGCGCGCTATCGCTTGAAGCTATGAAATGAAATCTGTTTATCTTACGAGAATGACGGCTCTTGGTTTGTCGTGAGCTTGCCAAACGTAGAGCATTCAAGTCTCGAAGATACGCAGAGAAAATGCCTGCAAACTCAGCTATATATCCCGAAAAGTTAGTATTCTGTCGAAGCAAGGGAAAAACTTCAAACCTGCCCAAGCTANAGAAACGAAGTTTTCCGACGGAATATGTTGTTTTCTTATGTGTGGCGCGACACGGTTTGTTTGCTGACTCATCGTCACGTTGCTTGGAGCTGGTCGTACAGGCAGTAAAATAAAATTTGCTGATTGTACTGACTGCGTCAACTTGGTGGAGACCTATCGTTGGAATGTTTGTCATGCGAACGTTGTTGTTTTATCATTTATTATCTTTTTCACCAAATTTCGTGAAATTTGTAAAAAAGCTGTATCGTGTTGCTATGTGCCGTCCGCTGAGCTGCGAATAAAATATAACGGCAGTCGGTTGTATCTTTTGATGAAATTTCCGTGACTTTTTGCATAATTTGTAATAATTTCAGCGTCGTAAGAAATATTAAAAGTGTCAACAAATTTAAACGTAATCATTGGTCATTGAAATTCATTGAGGTTAATCGCAATGTTCTATCAGGTCTTTCTACCCCATAAAAGTAATGTAAGTAAATTATTTGGGGTTTTATGGAAAAATAAAAGAAGCACGAAGTTATAGAATAAATTGACTGCGTTCCCTTGTTGCTTTTTGCAGGAACTTCTTTTCTTTTCTTCTTCAAAACGATTTTAATATGTGTCCTTGCAGTGAGGGTAAAACTGCATTTTAAAAATGTGCTTCACGTCTTTTAAGTTAATTTACCTAAAACATACAGCTCGAAAACTAGATTGATTAAAGCTTTCTCTGTTTTGGTAAATTGGAACGTAAATTTCAATATTTATCAGTCTTTCAAAATTTCATAAAAATTTTGTGCGTTCCTTGAAGATGATTGCGTGGGCAGGGCAGCATTTTCGTAAGAAGATGCAGTTCTAGCAAATGCATTTCAACACACTTAGGGCACATGTTCAAACTGTATTCCACTGTCAATGCCTGCCTTTAAAACTTTTTCTTGCCATGAATGAACTAACTCAGACGTACGGGAATCATAAATTTGCTGCAACCACGATCGTTCCATACTTTTCTTGATGCGGCTCAAATAAGTCGTTAGGTTTGGAACGCTCATTGACAATACAACCTACGACAATTTTGGTTTTAATTCAGCTTCTAACATGTTATTGAGAATATGAAATGTTAGTGAGGATCATTTTTGGCTTATAGGCCAAAATTACACCAAAGTGGATGTTTTTTCAAGTGGACTGCATCACAGTTTTCCCGGTAAAAGTTAACTGAGCGGCTCTTACGAACAGCAAAGTCGTGAAATACTTATGCTCATTTTTTGATTTTTATGTGGTATTGGTTTTTTTGTGGTGCAATTCTCTAAAAATTTGGTTGTAATTCTTCTAATTCTCCAAGCTTACATGTGCCTGTGATAACAGCAAATACTTAATGACTACACGTCTTGCAAGAAATCACGCTGTGGCGTTTGATAACAGAGTGAAAAACTCCCTTTACGCGTCTGTGGTTTCTCTGCAAAGTTGATGCGCGCCGTCCGTGCTTGGCATCTAAAACTATTTGAATTTCATCTTAAAACAGCTAGTGTTTTTGGTTCTCGGTAATGCTTTTTTAGACAAAAGAGTTTTGACTGAAGATGACTAAAATCGTATGGGTCTTCTAAGCGCCTTGCTTGGGAACAGACACAAAGTGCTCGACCGATTAGAACTTTTGATTATAAAAATTCGTTTTGTGCAGCACGTTTTAAGCTGCTGCTGTAATATAGCAGAATACTTTTTACATTGCGCTTTAATTGCGGATGCTATTATCTGCCCGAACTAGGAATTCCTACATTGTGATGGAATGTAAGAACATCCATTTTCTTGTACGACAGCTTCTAGCCAAACTTTCATAACATAAATCACCAATTCACAAGCTGCTTTGAAAATTTCTCCGGTGTATAAATACAAAGTTTTTGATATACATGTTTTATTAGAGCAAACAACTAGAACTGTAATCTGTGTGGAAAGCGATGTCTTGATAAACAGCTTTCCGTACAAAAGGTTTTATTACGTTAGCTACACAAAAATGCACAGATTTCTTCAAAGCGACATGGCACGGAAATAAAAAGTTCGCCATACACCAAGATTACGAAGAAAAAACAGTGCAAAGTTTATCACAGTTTTTATGGTTAGAATATGCGAGCATTGCATTGTTTTGCAAAGAGGAAATTTCAAATTTTTTCAGCAATTTGTCCAAGCTTTATTTATGTATGAATGGCATCACGAACTGTATGTACTGTCAGCTTTTATGTTTTCATACATAATTGTAATAACGTTGGTGGCTATAATTTGCAAACGATTTCTATTCATGAGGGAATAAAACAAATCATCGGGATGATTTGCGTTGCGTAAACCGTGCATAAGATACATATACGCTCTGAGAACAACAACGGAGCGATTCGATTTCGCGGAAAGTTACTGAGCATTAACAAAATTAAAAAGTATTGAAGCAGGGGAAAAGATAAGTTACCGGNAAAAAAGCTAATAATCTTAACACAACATTTCGGAATAAAAATTAAAGCTATTTATTTAAATATGTAGCTTTCCCCAACTNAAATACTCNTTGCACAATGTATTGATAAAATCACCCAAAGCATTTTTTCTTTTATGCTAAATACCCGGCACAAAATATCGTCGATCACAAACCACAGTAAGTTTTACGTTGTACAGTTCTGTGTATTGCGCATTTTGAGAGTGCAGTTTCTTTCCTAATCGATTCTAGCATTAGCAGATGGGACTAATTTTAGGGCATATGAGCATACGACCATATGCGCTGTGTCTTCCAACTGTGACTCAGTGAATGCAAAAAAGTTTCAAAACACATTGAAACGCTTAGCTTTTAGGATGAAGACTCTTGCTGGCGACAACACGACTACATCTCGAAAACTGAAAACGGATGTCGTTGTCTGAACACCAGGCAATCACAATGCGAATGCAACCTTTTAAGATTTTTTGATAGTTTGCGCCATGGATATAAAAATGAGCATGAAGTCTGAGAAGTAAAACACCAACGGATTTCATCTCATACATTTTGTAACACTGTTTAGAATTAGATCATCAACTCTATCTATCTAATCCGTCTTTTCTAATATATATATATATATATCTTTTTTCAACAATAAGGAATATTGATAGTTCACCCACTGTCGCATGTGATTCGTGTAATGTGTAGCTTAGTGGAAGATATCAACGTCTACCTCACATCCGATGACAAATCATCGTATAACTTTCGGTGAAGACATTGTTAAATCCATGGCCGCACATTTTCATTTTTGTACATTAAATATGCAATAGTTTCCATATCAAGTTATAAATAACAGGATAAGTAAAACATACATATAAATTGACTTCGAACTCTTTATTTTCTTGGTATGTCTTCATACCATAAAGACTGCGGTACCAAAGAAAATGGATATTTTGAAAACAGAGAGCTTGTTTGCAGAGAATCCACTCAAGATGCTTTGCATCATGGGAGTTTTTGTATTTGTCTTATCTAAATTTGAAAAAAGCAACTGCAACTCCCTAAAACTTGTTGCACAAGTAAATGACCACATTCCTAATACATGACGCATAAAGCTTCTAGGAGTGGAATCACGCACTTGTATTCCTACACATTCCGATCGGAAAAGTTTGAAATAAATGATTTAATTTTTAGGCGTTTGGAAACCGACGTATTTGTGCACGCCAGTCAGCAATATGAAATGCAAGAAGTAAAAAATCTAGAAAATGTGCTCGTTGGATTTGGCGTCTGTTGCATAACAAATGCAAAGTTTCCCATATTCCAAATCGCTATCAACACGTGTTGTTGTGTTGTTACTCTGAGTAAGGGAGTCGATGCAATGATGTCGGCAGGAGCAAATTGAAAGGCAGTTCACTTTTTGTCAAGGCTGTGATTCCGACGCTGTTGGCATTCAAAGCAAAGCGTTCCCGTTGTGGAAGTGATAGCTGTTGTAGCCGTAAAATTGGTGCCTTTTCTCGCGGTGTTTTATTGAATGGTGGAAACGTAGATCAGCCGACTTGTCCGCAAGCTCATAATGTCGAGTGTTGTCTCTGCAATGGATAAAACTTAATTTGGAGAGAGAGCGAGTTGCATGATTCGTGCTGATCGTCAGGAATAAATTGACATTTCGTTTGAGCAAACTTCGGTAAGGTTTCGTCTTTTGTTATGTTCATCGGCCTTGCATAGTACCAAATTTAAGTTTTACGCCCAAGCAAACGTTGACGAACATTTTTGTAATGCCAGACATGTATGGATTATTCTGTTGGTGCAGGGGCTCATCCAACTTGTTTGAGCTGATTGACCTGGAGCCGGTGCGTATTCAGGCCATAATCAGGTTGTCCAATGTTCCATTACATTTTTAGCAGCTGAAACACCCCGTGTTTGGCATTTTTTAATCCTTTGTCGTTGAAAAACAAAACGCTTTATTTTGCCCGCAAGGAGGTCTTATGGTCATCTTCAACAAGTTACACCGTGGTTGTTACGCTCCACAAACAAAAATAGGCATGAAGGTGATCTTGTTCCGTCTATTTGTTTATCAAACAAAGCAAGGTGTGCATGATACAATCAATCATCAATCAACAACGGTGTACAAGTTAATAGCCAATTCTTTTGGCGTCATCACTGAAAGCGCCTAAACGTCAGTGCTGGCTTGTAATTTGTCCTGTGAGATTATCTTTGTTTCAAGTTAGAAGAAATTGCTTACCGGAAATCAGGTGCGTTTTCAGGCAGATCTTGATGTAGACGTTTGTGTGCATCCGACTGAAACAAAATCATAAAAATGGGCCTACTGACAAAAGTATGAAATCTATTCTAGCCAAAAAGCAACAATTTCACTACTCGTCTTATTGTCTATGTTACAGGTAAGCAAATGCAAGTGTAAGCAGAACTTAATTTTATTTGCACATGCTATCATTTTAATGAAAAATACTCAATGAGCTATCACTATGCTTTACGTTTTGGGTTTTGATCAGATGCTGTATGTCTCATTTATCAAATCAAGTTGTTTGTGCAGGAAAAGTGCAACGCATGTGTACAGGTAAGGCCTGTGCGATTACAACCTCTCTAACTCATTGGTTCACAGAGCAGTGGTGCAGAGGCTAAAAACCAATTTCAACACCTCTCTTCGAAACATTTAGCGTAAAGATGATCGATTCACCGCTCTTGCATTTGGTAAATACAACTTTTATGCAGAGAATAGACTTTTCCGAAGTTTCTCGTGCCTTTGACGCAAAATCGTGACACACGCAATGAAGCTTAGCTACTTTTCAATGAAAGGCGCTGAGCCGAAAATGATTCAAACTCATTGAAACTTCTCCATGAAAGAGGTTCAAAGTTTTTTTGGACGCTGCGCTTTGGTGGCCAGACTATTTTAGCCGCACGTGCCAAGTGTTAGCGAACTGCTGGCACTTACATGAGAGTTGATTTTTCAGTACATTTCCATTGATTATAATTTGGAAAAAAGATTTCGTTTATAGTTTGCCCTAAAACAGTTGCGTTTATTGGCATAAAACACATTAGGTAATAGTGGTATTGAACTAACGTTGTGTTCAACTGTTTTGAAATGCTTCTAAATTGTCACGACGCAATGACGTGAACTTGATTGGCAGACAGAACTTCAAAATCTTTGCAGGAAATTGTACATTTGGCGTCTTTTCGAAATGCAAAAACCTTGTGTTACCTATTCTCACGTAAGAAAAACTTAGTTTTCTGGGCCTGAACCCGGAAGGTAAGCTTTGCAGCTTGCAAATTTCAAGCTTCTTCCCTTTTCATACAAAAATTTCTTTACCTCTACAAAAGGTTAAAAAATCTTTTGGTTTTGATAAATAAGGAAAGAAAATAAGTTTAACAATTGATCATTACACAAAAGGAACTTAATCAGTTGTGGACATGTACAGTATATCCACTTGAACTATTAACATGTAGTAAAGTTAGAGGCGCTTTCATTAATCGTTTTTTGTTAAGATGAAAAGTCTGGTGACGTCACACGCACGAACGTTTTAACATTTATGCGTTCAAAGAAATGCCGTGAACAATCTGCAAATGAGTCCACATTCAGTATTTGTCAATGGGAAACTTTCCAAGACGTTCTAAACTTGTTTACTGTGTGCTAACTTTGCTACCACACGCACCCACAGCATAGTCATGTCTGTTCCAGGTTAAAATAAATTGATGGAATTCGTCGCCATGACGTCAACCTAGATTTTGCAAGTTTGTTTAGAAAGACTAGCATTCCGAGCGAGATTGCAAAAATTTGAGGTCATCAAGTTCAGCATACCTTGCTCCAGCTGCTCTGCAACTCTGTTATAGCCGTCTGCGGTCGAGGCGAGTCTGGCTGAGGTGACCAACCGCGGGGTTCAAATTGTGCTTTCATTCTTACGTCATAATTCCACTGCCAGTGATCGCGAAAAGATGGTTTCGTCTGTTCGTGAGGAAAAGCGCTGGATGGACGAAGGGCTGGACCACGACTGCTAATGCCTGAGAGAAAAAACGTTAGTGACTCCTACAGTAAATATCTAGTGGATGAAATGTTTCGTTACCTGAAAGTAAACCGCTTGAAGTTGTTGGCAAACTGTAATTTTTTATCATCTTACGAGCTCTGTTACCAAGTTAAACCGATGCTCCTTTATTTTCCCCAATAATATGAAATTTCGGTAAGAGAAATTACAGTTTTTGAACCCTTTTAACAAAAACTACAAAATGCACAGGTCAGTACCTTTAATTTACATCATCAATATTTCGAAAATTTTTCATGAAATCTAACTTGAAGTAAGACCTAAAGAAAAAATGATAAGATTTATGTACGTTAACAGAAACTACTTTTAAACAAAGTGTAATTTCGATATAAAACAAATATTCTTAAATACCACTGATATCTTGACTTTCACACAAAACACAATTATAAATTTCAACTTGGCCGCCGTTGGAATATTTTTGTTACAAGCTACTTTGAAAATTTACTTCGCCAAGGCGGTGTTATCGAATGATGATTATTAGCAAGAACACAACGATGAGCATTACAGCGAAATGGCAGTGATTGAAAATGCATCTTGCAAGAACTCTAGAACCCAGAGAATGAGACATGTAAGTATTTAGTGAGATTTTTCAGCCAAATACCTCTTCAATTATGCGTTAAAATGCAGTATATATCAGTTATTTGAAACTTTTGCTTCGCTTTGATGCTGGTGGTTAAGATATGTGTAAACTTTCGTTCCAGCTCCACACCAGTTGCATAAACAACACGTTTGTTTACGTTTGTTTACCTCTGTTTAAACAACGGTTTTCACCAAATCAAATGTGATATGAGGCTTCAAATCTGCGTGGTTCGCTCAACGAAAATTACATTTTCTAAAACGCAGAAGTCATACAAAGACACAATTTTGAACTGAACCATCAGAATAGGGCAAGACATACATTTAGACTCATATAGGGACATTTGATTCTCACACAACGTTGTGCTATTAATCACAGAATGCGGGACAGTAAAATGACGATCGTATGAGGTTAAGATCAAATAACAGATTACAAAAACTTCNCAGGTATTGTTATAAAAAGTTAATGGTATCGAATATTTAAACAAACGAATATTTACTAATCAATCACGCAAGCTTAACCCGCAAAAGNAGATATTTGATTTTCTTGTTCACGTTTAGAACCAGGACTGTTGAGTTTTCGAAGTCTGCATACAATGACACTCGTTGTACCATCATCTTACTTGAACGGAATTAGTTTAAATCTTCGGGTAAGCGACAAAATAGAAATAACGTTACCAAAACTTAATGATAAAATAACTAATTACATTGTCCTGTACTTGTAGATCGACTGCGTTTGCCTAGCTGTAGCCATACGATGATTTTTTCAGTCATGTCGATGCAACGTGCGCAGATATGAAATTCGTAAAGCCCTAAATACCAAGTAACTTCTCCGAACAGAGGGATCTCAGCTACGATGGATGATGGTTTGGCTACGTGACCAGAATGTCCCAGGAAACAACGACGAGGCACATTCTACAGGTAAACTCAAGGGAAATCGGCCCAGAGGGGAACAAGGACCAGGTGACCTGATTATATCTCCGAACTCGCTTAGTCCAGTCTTGGTGTGGAACTAGCAATACAATCAGAGATTGATGAAAACCGTTAGGTATTTCGAATCACCCTAGGGCTGCTGCCCCAAGGACCTTCCCCAGAGGAAAAGTGGATAAGGAAATGGATGAATGCTCTTTTAAATTGTTTGTATCAATTACCTGAATAAATTGAAGGCTCTTTAACTGTCCTTGGAGGGAAGGGCAGTGGCGTAGATGGTCGAGAATGCTGTTGTGTCGGGCTTGATTCTGCGCTTGACAGCTGGGACGTTGATATTTTGAAACGCGCGCCGTATTCCGATGAAGCCACTCGTACCACCTATATGAAAACCAAAATGTTTTCTCATTAAAAGATTTCTGCTGGTTTCACACTGCTTAGCAGAGTGCGTCGCAAAAAGGAAGTGTTTCCAAGCATTAGACAAGTTAGTTTTTGTTTCAATTGAAAATTTTGAAACTTTTCGGGAGACATAGAGGCATTCACTGCAATTTACCAATATTCGCTTTTGACGCAGAGTAACTCGTTTCGTGAGCAAAATACAAAGTCGCACCTCGTTAAACGAAATACTTTTGCTTGCCCCTGTTCTCGGGGGTGATCCTGGCACCCTCAAAATAGATCCAGTGGACGACCTGGACAGTAGAGCACGCTCGCCTGAACGAGCGCTGACATTNGCTTTTTCAACATCATGACTGAGCGAAAATGGATTTGATCGAGTAATGTAGCTCCACAGCACACCCTTGNGGTTTTGTTCTGCTGGGTCAGTAACGGGTATATTGCGGCGCCATGTGGTCGGAAAATCCTTGTAGCCCTCCAGTTGTCTGCAACATGATAAAAGTTTGACGGCAGCTGTGCAACTATGCGTTCTAATGCGATGCTTCAAAGAGCATCCTGCATAATTTGTGAATTACAGTAATGTCCATTTGCTGACTACTGTATGCGAGACAGCAAAAAAGCTTGAATGACATACGTTAATAAAAAGGTTCAACAAATTAAACAAGAAAGGTTAGCGAAACTGAACATTTTTTTCAATGGCAAACAAGAAAGGTTAGCGAAACAACATTTTTTCAATAACGTTTCTGCATATGCCAGTGTGTTCTAAAGAAATTCTGCGTGCACATAAAGCTATACACGCATTGGTCATCGGAAGTGGGGTGGATGTGGGGTCAAGGCCCCGGACTAGATTTTGAAATTTGATGTTTTCCTGCTCATTTTTAGTAGAAAATATTTTCCTTTTAGTTTCAAGTTGGTAAAATGAAACTTCAACTCTGATGCCCCAATGCAAAATTCTTTTGGTCACCACCCGGAAAAATCCACTATCCCCCCATGGAAAAAATCCTTCCGACGCCCACGTGTTCCCATTTCCATTATTTTACATGATGCGCGGCAGTAACTGGTCAGTGCTACAGATCGCATCATGGCAAACGAAACTCTCTTCGTGGGTTTAGGTTACCTGTCATGCAAATCCGACAGCGTTCCACGATCACTGATTTTTTCGGTGGTGAACTTCAATCCGGTGTCATAGCGTTTTAGAAAATCATGACTAGAGGTGTATAACTCCTCAAGTCTTGACATATCTTTCGTAACCTGTGAAGCAAATGGCAGTGGATGGTTTGATAGCTTCTGGTCAAAATCTGGGCGGTGGTATTCATGAGCAACCGAACTATAACAGTTTAGTGCCCTTCTTGGATGAAACAACGTTTTGAGTAACAATCAATTAATTAACAAGTTACTCACAAGCGGAAAACTTCAGACCAGTTTCAGTAATTTCAAAAACAAATAAACAAATATGTGGTTGACGTTATAGGTAATGACATTCTTTCCCAACCACTAATTCTTTTATTATATTGCATTCAAGTTTAGCAGCCAGAATAAACATTACAAATATAGAGGAACATCACCAAAAAATACCGTGGGGCTGGGACACCGAAAAACCCGAAAGTTATCTTGCCAAGGTGTCCCTAAAGTTGTGTGAAGTACTTCAGTGGCCGTTACGACTATATAACCGATAGTATGTGACTGCTATTTAATCAAATATTCAAAACAAAGGAAAGGAAAAAAGAGTAAAAAGAGTAATCGATATACAAAGCAACAGTAAACTGCAACAGCAAATTCAATATCATATAAAGTTAATTTGCTGGAAGACATGGTACAGACCAGAGACATTGTAGCACAGGTAATATTTGGGCACCGATAGTGAGAAAAAACAAATTTTAGCAAGAAAACACGAAAGAAAAATAACGAGTAAATCATTTGAAATAAGACAAGTATCAGGTTTATTACGAAAAGTAAAGCTTGTTTCTACCATAGAGCGCTAATCTGATCAAACTGAAAAGCTTCAATTACTTTTCAAGGAAAAAAAAACTGCTCTACGTTTAAGGGAATGATTAATCTGCTTCACATCTTCTTTCAGTAAAGCTGAGTGCGGTACTTGGTGAGTTAGTATCAGGACATAAACTGCTGTCGCGCAGTTGGCTATGCTCATGCAGTTAGTTTGTCGCATTTCCTTCAATGGTAATGAAGTAAATAATAAAGCTTTAAACTATTATAATCAAATTCATTGCAAACAATTTAGAATCTGTGCAGAAAAGCCACCACCACACACATGTTCTATTTGTTGTCGAGGAAATGCAAAACTGGGTGTGGGGTGAAGAACAGACCTTTCTTACCTGTTCACCGTGCTGGTCCAAGGCTTTAGGCTGCAGCCTCAACCCCATTTGCTCGACTTTGTTTTTCAATGCGTGTAGATCTAAACTTGATCTGTACTGCAGCTCCAGCATTTCTTTTTCTGTTTCCCGTTCAATTTCCTTCATGAGTATTTCACATTTTGAGAGATCGGTAGAGGTTTTCAGTGCAAGCACAAGAAATTTCTTAGAATTAAGCCAACTGGTGAATCCTTGCATTTTAGTGTGTTTTGCGGTAGTAGAGGGCACGTTTATGCAGTACACACGTTACGTTTGCGCCCGCAATAATTGAGTTGAAAAAGCCTCTTCTGTTTGAGCGTAACTTACTTTGAACTTTTCATCTCTTTCCTGTTGGTAATCTTTCAGATAGTACTTTGGTTCTTCTGGCAAACTGACCAGTTCTTCTACAGTTTTTGGCAATATGTCGTACTCGCCTGAAGTTCTTGGATCTAATTCGGCAGATTTCTTTTCTTCAACGGTGGTTAAGCCTTTGAAAACGCATAAGGTTAACTAAATCATTTTTCAGTGTGTATACAAGAGATGTTTTGCAGAAAAAAATCCAAACTGCAGCAATGTTGAACAATTTCAATAACATCGTAACCACATCCTTCGCATCATTATTTCTTGGGTGGTCCTGTTTTATCTAAGCGAGTAATCGAAAGTGAGTTTTAATATGTTTCAAGCCACGCACACAGTAGGTTGCTTTAACACTTCTCACTATTTCATAAAATTTTTAATGTGCAACAACGTTTGAAAGTAGAAAGGTATAGATGCAACTTATTTTTAAAACACAAAACCTCTTTTCAACTCTGGTAATGGCGCATTATTGCTTGCATTCATGCAAAGAATTTCAAAGACTCAAACGCATCCATCAGCAAACGCCGAGCGTGAAAACGTACTACTGGGGCATTCGAAGTAAATTACATGCTACAATCAGCGCTATTAATTCCGAAAAAAACTTTATAATTTTAGTTTCTCTAAATTCAAGACTTTCCAATTGCATACTTAAAGTTTAATAATTCCAAAGNACCGTGAAGTTTGGCAAAGATTGGTTGAGTTTTAAAATTGTTTGTTTGCTGCCTTCTTACAAAGAACGGCAAGTTGTTTTCGCACAAAAGTAAAAAGCTTCGCTTAATTTACCATGTTTCGGATGACTTGTCGATTGTACTTTCCTCCATATTTCTTCTTCATCTTCATCATCACTGCTTCTACGAACAGCCCCGTTTCTTGAATTTCGTTGACCGTCGCCGATCTTTCCGTCAATAAAACATTGTTATTAATGAAGAATACAATTTTTTCGTCTTCCTTTGATGTGTTTAGCATCATTAAACCAGTAGATGTTTGTTAAATCGTTTCGTTAGCTAATGCTCTACCTGCAGAGTAAAATATTCCTTGAGTGTAGGAATTCCCGTTGTCATTTCCGACACACGAAATGACATGTGTCCGAAAATGACAACACGAATTCCTACGCTCTGTTTTGAAATACCATGAAGTTCCATGCAACATGTTTGCAAAGCAAACGCATTTCAAATTCTGAAACCTGTCTCACTTTCGACAGCGTAGAGGTAGGTTCAGACGATGGTCGTTTGGCTTTGTACCACTCGTCTTTGCGTCTCAGAGGACGAGGTGTTCCTGGAAATGAGTTATACTCGCGCGAATCCATAACGTCCGGTGCATCGGATCTTGGTTCTTCCTCCGGATACCGAATATCCGCTGACAAGTGCCGTCGTCCTTGGTAAAGCCTTGCGTACCTTCCTTCTACTGGACGCGGTGGGATGAAAGAGGGCGAAGTAGTAGGCCTCTGCCATGGCAAAAGTATGTTGATAAAAATGCTCTTGAGTGAAAGGGTGAGGTTTGCAATAAACTTTTTAGAAATTTTGCACTACTTAACCTGTTATAGAAGTTATACGGAAAGAACTCAATTTGATGCGAGTGGTTTGCCTGCAGTAAAATGATTATCTGAGTTCATTCCTACCATTTCATCGTTTCTTGTATCTCTCCCGCTCGTTATCTCATCTACCATCTTTTTGTGGTAATCGTCGATGCGAAGTGCGTTTGAAGGCCCGCAACCTGAAAACCAATTCAAACCAATCAATATTGTCAACAGCTCGTAGTAATTGTCAAATTCTAACTTGCTTCACAGAAAGGGAAATAAAAAATGATTCTGGGGATACTGCACACTGAAGGTTTCCATTCAACAAAATTGGCAAAATGTACATGACTTCTTGTTCACCTGTATAGCTATAATCGTAAGTCGTTTTCCATTGGTCCCTCTCAACGTTTCTCAAGGCATTAACAGTTCGTAGCTCTATGCGTTGGTCTTCGTTACGTAGCCGAAGATTCGGACGAATCTGAAAAAACGTATGTTAAATCTTTGCCTTCTTTAGTCTAACACCACCCATTTACAAAGGCCACAATAAGCGAAAAGTGAAACGAGTTCAAAACGAAAGCAAGTTGTACTCTGAAATTAGTAGAAGGCATGTCATAACGGTTTAAAAAACGCAGAGTTTACTACGTTGTATTGCTTTAAAGATTGGAATACACAACGATAACTTCCCAACCTATAAGAAAATGTTTCCTCTAAGAAAAATGCTTGCGCTTCTAACAAACACATTTGTAGCCATTAGTAGCTTTGATGTGAGTGTTTTTGGTTCTAACCAAGGTACTAGGGCGGCGCAATGCATTATTATGATGAAACATCTTCAGCCTTTGAAAACGATACATACCGTATGGTAAAATGATCGATTGATTCAGCATACACGGTGTCGACTGAGTACTGCCACCATCTCGTCAAAAAGTTTAAACGGATCACACTGGCGGTTTTGAGAAGTGCGCTTGAATATCGCGAAGTTCGACAGAAGTAACAACCAATGCAATTTTTTCTGCAACACAATTCGAGCTCACGAGTTTGGGCGCTGTGGGGTAATACGGTTGTCTTCCTCCCTCTGGCGATTTCATGAGCTGGTAAAAGTCGTCTTCACCTGGCCACGTGAGGGCATCTTTTTCACTTTCAGGTGGATTATCTTGTAGTTCTCTTCTGTACGGCGATCCTAAATTAACATATAGCACAAAATAGAAAAAAATAATGCAAACTAAGTGGTTTGCTGATGGAAGGATTTGCAACTGATTTTGATATCTCCGTTGCCAAGATGTTTAGAACAACAAACAAAGTGATAAAAATTTAACAAACGATTTTGCAATACTTCTCAGTGCAAAATTATCATCATTCGGTAATGAGGCGTGGTGCAAACGTGCAAAATCTCAATGTTTATAGTTTTAAAAATATGTAAAACGTTTTGCAAACATAAAAACGTTCACACACTTTTGGGATAAAAAGTTTTGCATTTTCTCTGAAAAAGTTGATTCAAATTCACCTTCTGGTTAGGCAAGCTTGCCACCACCAACTGCGTCACTGATGGCAGATTAGTCATATACCGTAATAATACCAGTTTAGCTTTACAGTGTCCTGCCCCACAGCGCCGGTACTGAGTAAAATGTATTGCAGGCACCGACGTTACCATTAGGCAAACTAGGTGGCTGCAGCGCCCTGGGCAGCCGCCTAGTTTGCCTAATGGTAACGCCGGTGCCTGCAATACATTTTACTTCAAATTACCGTATAACCGCATTACCCATATCACATTTTATACCCAGAGCAAAAGACTTTTACTAACTATTATGCCCTGTTCCCTTTGCAAAATAAGCAGTTTCGCCCTTGGGAGATCTGCAGCCTAGATGACCTTTGGTCCTTCGCAGCCTCCCACTCCCTCATGCATTTTATATATCGATGTACTTGGAAGTCATCGCAGTACTACATTATAATAAGCATGATGACGTTATTCATGCGTATGTCTCAAAAGCTTGTTTCATCAAAGTAAATGTATTTGCGCCATCAAGCATATACTCTCTGCTACCGCCACGTATGCATCCTCGTCTTCCTTCATGTATTTGCGTATTCCATGTTACTGCGATGCTTAAATTCAAGTGCCTTGCGTGTGGGAGTGAAGACGTTACTCAATACAATACAAAGTACTGAGTAGACCTACTATTCCTTATAAAAACATGTAGTTATTGCAACAAACCTGGTGATGCAGGTAAATATTTTTTGCTGCGTCATGCAGCGGATATGACGTTATCTCCAGCATTGCTGCATGCTCCTAAAACAGTGGTTCCCAAACTTTTTATGCTCGACCCAAATCTGAGTTTAATGAACATTTCATGACCCAAGCCTAAAACATCGAAAAAATGTATTTTACGTGCTTAGGAAGGCAAAATGTTTCAAACTATTCTAGTACTACGTAGCTAAACTTTCATACTATCAACACTTTCTATCAACCACGATACTCCACTGACCTATTTACTGAATCATTGAGCTCCAAAATGCTTCTGTAATCAACGAATCTTTACTTAGCAGCAAGTTGGCTAGTTACAGCTAGTACCTGCGCTGCCATCAAAACTCTCCGAAAACCACTTATGATGCAAGAATCCGGTTTTAATAAAACGAAGCCAAATGAAATGCGCCTGATGCAGTAATTCAGTCTATGAAGGAATTGAAAGAACTTGAAAAATGAAAAGAAAAAGTTCGGTGTGACAGATTTCAATCACCTTGGCGCGACCGATATTTCGACCCTTCGCGACCCATACTTTGGGAACCGCTTTCCTAAAAGGTAACGTCGCGTCTACTCACCTCTTGCTTTGTTTATTATAGCAACTTTGTTGCTGTTAGCAGGTGTACTGGCATGCAAAGGATGGGGACTTCTTGAAGGATCTCCAGATTCTGGATCATCTGGAGTGTTGAATTTTGGAAACAGTGCCAACCTCGTCGTATGAGAAGCGTAAGGGTGTTCGGCTGGATATGGAAGGTTGATCTGCCTCTTGCTGCAAACGAATATTGCGCAGTGAATACATTTGATAGAAGTAGTGTTACGGCTCTGCCAGATTAATGATTTCGTTCGGTAATAGTTTCATGCCTCTTCGAATACTCATCTTGAAAAGAAATTAACCCCGAAGTAATTTTGCTTAGTTTTCCCAACTAGGTGAAAAGCACTGCAGGAAGCAAATTTTTTTGAAGAAACACTGCGTCATACTCTTATTCACAATTCAACAAAATACGTGGTTTATTTTTTAGGCAACGATTCAGGCGATTGCTAACAACGACTGATCTAACCACACCGCGTTTCGTAATAGGTGCAAACAAATTGCAAACTTTCACAATTTTTCTTTTAATTCAAAGCTTACTTCATTTCTTTGTCAGGCGATGGAGGGAGGACTTGATCGCTTGTACGCACATGACTTTTTCGAAGCTTTGTGGTATCATAATACTGAGGAATGGCGTGGTCGCGGGAGTCCTCCATACCGCTGCCATAATGTCTGTGGCCCTGATAAATATTTTCAGCTGAAGCAAACCATTTATTTTTTTAGTTAAAACGCTCTGATCCAGCAATTAATGCAGAAGATTTTCACCTTTATAAAAAATGACAAAAGCTTTTGCCGACCAGGGAATCTCAGAACAGTCGTTGGTGATTGAAAAAATTAAACCTTTCTCATTTTTTCTTCCTCTTAGGATTGCTTATCATTAACTCAGTTTAGTGCCAACTTCGCGCTAATAAAAAATGTAAAAAATCGCGCACATTGGTTGGGAGAAAGTTTCAACCTGACATCTCCCACCAATTAAGTTTCACCTGAGCAGCTTTTCAATTTTTAAACAGATCAAAGTTTTGAGAAAGGTACGATTACCAAATCGTTGAGGTACGATACATTTACCAGCTTTTTTCTACTACCGCAAGTTAAGCGTTGCATCATCAAGCGCTTCGTTGCTATTTTTGTTCTGTGGCATGGCTTCTTGAAATCAAATGATTTTTCCTCAAAGCGTTTCATAAATTGCAGTTTCTTCACGTCCACTTTACTTTCTCCCAAGGATACTTTAATCGCTTGCTTCTCACACGCGGGCCTCACCTTATAATTAACATGCAGTAAACGCCAGCTTTCGGGTGATATTACTTTCGTTTACTTGTGTTTGGTGCGCAGGTAATAAGAAAAAGTTGATTTTAAATTTTGCGTCTTGAAGCAGTTCATTTCAAGTATGCCCAAATAGCAGAATGTTCATGAGCTAATCCACGGTTTGCATGCTGTTTGATCTATACAATATTCACAATGCATTGGAGAGTAACTGTCCATTTTTGGTGAGATGTTGAGTTATTGAAACACCTTACCGCCTGATTGTATATTAATTTTGGTGTCGCCAATGCTTTGAAAAGGTTCAACTAAAATAATTCATTCATTCATTTTGCCGTTGAACAAAAGTAGTTCATTCATTCAATTTCACACCCACGTTTAATTCCCCAAAAAATAAAATCCTTTGATCTAAACAAGGTTGCCATGCTAAAAACGCTGCAGTTAGCCAGACTGCAATATTTTTCTGCTGGAGGCAACCACAATGTATTGATTTTTAGAAAGAGACAAGAATTGTGTATCTGCGAGAGCAGATGAGAAAATTCATCTTCGTTTTGTTTCACTTACAGTATATCAGTGCTTTTTGCTTAGTTGTTTGTAATACAACTTCCACCTCTTCCTACAGCTCCCTCATCACTGACCAAGAAGGGCGCCTCTGGTCCTGTTATGTTTCTAATGTGATGTAATAAACGTTTACAATGACGCACTTGAAACAGTTCAAGGCAAAAAAATTCTCACTGAGTTTGCTAAACTTTTATCTGGTAATATGCTGTGGAAAATAACGACCCACGCTGATGCGCTACTTCAGGAATTAGCAAATAGTTACAAGATCTGTTTGTTTGCTTGAGGATGAACGCATGTTTGCACAGTGACGGAGGAGACCAAGCTCCTTGAGAAAAACGATTGATCAGCATCGAATTTAAACATATTGACAACAAAGTGCGTGTTACTATGTGCAGAGGACTCAACAAGAGCATCCTTTTAAAGAAACTTTAATTGTTTAAGCTCACAGCAAATCGCCTTTACGGTACAATGAAGATGAACGCATTGAATTTGCTTTTGTCTTTTGAAACGGTTAAGTCTTTCAGTTAAGAACGCTGGGCTTGCATTCAATAGCAAGCGATGAATACTGCATATCCGAGCTTTAGTCCTTTCTGCTTATCAAAAAATCCTGTAAATGAGAAAACGAAGCGAAGTACCTAAATATGAAACTTTCGGCTGTTAATCAGCTCTATTCTTTATTTTTCATAAGTCAGTACCGAACACGGATGTGCAACTGCGCAGGAAAACAATCTTTTAAACGAAAGGAAATGCTAATGCGAAAATTTGCTCTTCTTACTTTTTGTACTACTTCAGGTGGGTAACCTTTGGGTTTCACAAATTCTGCTGGGAGCTGCACTTTCTGAAGTCCGCCATATTCTCGCAACCTACCCCAAGGCAGGCGAGGTTCCTTCTCCAAAGTAGAGCGGTATTCTTCGAATCTGGGAATATTTTAGTGCAAAGTTTTACGATCAGGATTTTTCGTGATCTACTTAGAACATTACAGAAACCAAGTTTTTGTCTGACTTTGGGTACAAAACAATCTTGCCACTGAGCAACAAATGAGGAAGGCAGTGAATAAGTAACTACTGGCTGATGAATATTTTCCATGGCTGCAATAATCCGCAAAGCACATCCATTTAAGGCATAAGACAGCGTTTTGAATTATGCGATTTAGCTTTAGTGAACTTACCTGCTTGGACTAACCGTTACACGTTCAAGTTGAAGAGGTGTGAATAGTTCGTTGGATGCGAGGTTCTGCGACAAGTGATCAGTTCCCAGAGTATCGCGATAGAAGTGGTTTAGTGGCAATGAAGCTTGAACAGCAGCCATTTCTAAACCTAAGTTCCTGCCGCTACAAACCTGTTAAAATACATTTGATCAGGCGAATTGCACTTTCTGGAAAAATTTCTGTAAAGCCAGCGAAGATAAAAAGTTATAAATAAGAGAAAAGTGCGATGTAGATGATTTCACGCCAGAAAGTCAAGTGGCATGCACGAAGATCAAAAGTATATGTGCACGTTGGTCTTCTAGGTGTTCAGAAAAACTCCACGTGATCATGGTCCGCCACGGAAAGGAAGCATGCTAGTGATGCTGTACGGTGATGTGACCTTAACGTAATGCTAATCTACCTTTTGTGTAGAATCCTGGCATCGTATGTCACCGTTATAACATAACAAATTGGTGTAATGCAGGTCCATCGAAATAACTGAAGCTTGGAAAATTCAATGGTGAAGGTAAACAATTTTGCTTACTGCAGTGTAAGCATATAATTAAGCATAGATGTGATTTCCTACACTATTCTTGGTGTTTTTGATCCAAAATTCGTTTAAATGGCTTTGCTGCTTAAAATCACTGAATGTAGTTTAGCATTTTCACATGAGGTTTCACCATTTAATTAAAATATTGAATGAATACGCAAGAAAAACGTGTAAATTAAATAAGAAATTGACAAAATGTCAAGGAGACAAGTTACATTTTAGTGAGAAATCTTGACATGTAACTGGATGAGTATTTTATCTCTCACAGTCCACGTGATAGGTCCTTTTAAATCTAACTCATTTTCACAACAAAATTATTTGTGTGGCGAAACACACACTTTGCATTAATTTCATGTACCATACCCACTGCGACTATTGTTTAGAGGTGTGATTATCTTTTGAGCGTAAATAATAGTTCGCACGTTTTCGATAAGGTATGCCTTCACTTCAATTAAGGATTTAGGTCTCCACTGTAAGAATCGATATTCTGATGTCGTATCTGCAACAAAAACGAATTTCACAAAACGGTTCCCGGGTCAAAAGTAATCCCAATGCGAGTAACACACCAGGTAACCTTGGGTCTTTCGGGCATTAAGAAATTCATTTATTTATGTTACAACAAGGACCTTTTGAGAAACGTCATATTCGATTTGTCTCCGAAATGTGTGAAATATCATAAAATAACAAGTTTCTAACTTTTTCCCAAGTACATGACATTGTAAGTAAAACCTTGGGTTTGTAGATACTCAGCGTTACACAAAGATAAGTGTATTGCTATTCTTTATCGTTTTTCATGTTTCCGAAAGTTTAGGCCTGTAAGCACAGGCCTAAATTTTCTCAACAGAGTACCGGGCTAAATTTTCTCAACAGATGACAGCATAAACGAACATTACAACGTAAACATAAGCTTTAATGGAATACCTACCAAGATCAACGCATCTTGTAGAGACATAATGTCAACACGTATTTATGTCGACACTGATTTGAAATACCGAAAATGCTCTAAAAGTATATTTGCAACGCAGTTTAAAGAGTTAAAGTATCTCAGCAAAATTTCGCATTCCCTGTTTTGCGAATATGCCTGCTAAAAATCAATTAATTTCTGGACTGGAGTATTGTCTGGCAAAGGAAGTGACCAAAATTTTTAATTTTGTGTAAACACGCGGCATTCGTGACGCTGCGAATTGCTTGCTGGCAAAAACGCCATATTTAAGTGTTTCTAAAGTTAGCCTCAGAACTTGCTTCCAAACTGGATGCTTCCAGCAGTTTTCGTTTTCCTTGCCTGAACAAAGACCTGTCACCATTGCTTGTTTTCTGATCAAGGACATTGCTTGTTATAGCGTTGACTTCTGGTACCAGGTGCGAACTCATATATGATCTTTAGTTCAAGATTGAACTCTCTCTCGCAACGGACCGCAAACCAGCAAACCATCGGAAGAAGGTCCATAAACAGCTTTCAGACAAACCTGCGGCAATGCTAATGGGTGGGGCTCGTTGAAAATCATTATTTAATCTCAACGCGAAGCCACTGGACTCAAACGTTCAAGTGCTCACTGCACAATCATGAGCTCATAGTTTTTGCATCGTGTGATAAATTTCGTTCTTGTGGAACCGGAAACACAGCGTCGCTAACGGACTTTCTGCGTTGAAATATCTATAATAATACAGTTTTTCGGTTTCTAGAGAAGATTTAATTTGGAAAGAGAAAAAACAATTAACATTGCATAAAATAAAATTTGACGTGCAATCCTTTTTGTAAGGTAAAGGAACAATTATGGAAGAACAGCAGAAACATGAACACAAAGAAAGGATATCGTTAAGAAGTAGCTATCTACATGATACAATGATACCAATGTGCATGTAATGAATGATGGGTTGAGTTGCTTCTATCAAATATTTGTGGTGTCAGGCCCAAGTTGTCGTTTGCGATACATTGACATAAAGCTTTGTTTGCTCATTCAGCTAAAGATGCAACACAAGGCTGTGAAGATTTTCGTGCTTATCAGCCTCTGCCTGCAGAGGCAGGTTCCGAAACAGGCGGTAATTGCGGATCAGTAATTCATCCGTCATCTTAATGTGGATGAATCTGTGTTGCGTGTCGCAAATTTCAAAACATTCCACTGCCTTGTTCTATGTTTCTTTGCAAATAAACACAAGTGAAAACAATAAACATTGCATTTTGTATGAAACACGACTTTATCGAGCAAAAATGAACGACGCAGACCTTGATGTGGTTATGGACACGTGAACTTACGGTTCTCTGAAAAATGAATGCTTCAAATTGTCTAACCCGCTGGTGTAAATTTGTAAGCATTGCAAGCTTTTGCAATCTTTGAGAAAATTTGAGCCGCTTCGTAGATACTGATACGAGAAATAATATCACAGTCAAGAGTCCAGTGTTTCCTCTAAGGTGCGCAATTGCGCAGTAATATCTCATTCTCCGCGCACTTCCAGCATGCTAAATTAATACGGTGTATATATATACATATCGCATAACCCTTTCAACGCAGGAAACGCATTACTGCTTGTGTGTCTGCATGGTTGCGCAGTTGCATGCGGGTTTGCGCAACAAACATTTGCACAGTGCAGAATTTTCTTAGAGGGAACACCGGTCAAGACTGTACGACAATGTGGCACGTATGAAAACTGCATTGTTCATTATTAAAAATATTTCTATTACATTGAAAGTCACCTAAACTTTCAAGATGAAAATGGGCAAAACAACTAAGATACGTTTGAAAGGTTCGTTTTGATGAAAGTTGGTCTTTATCTGAACCACATAGAGAAACAGACCAGTAGAAACTAAAAAATAGCACTAACAACAGAAATTTATTTTGACAAACACAGTGACAGACATCGGTTGTGCTCCTTAAAAGAGTCGAACCAAGAACCAAGGTGTTTTTGTTCAAACAACATTTCCTCTGCAGTGTGGTCAAACTTTCAACATATTTATACCAGTTCACATGCATTACGGTTCAATCAAAATTTTCAAAGATACTACTTTTTCGCCATCTGCCAAATCATTCGCTTTACGTTTATATTAGTGCTTTTATCGTTGTCTTCAGCCGGTTCTTTGTTTCCATGATTTAGTACCACTGTTTTTGACTGAATGCCTCCCAAAAGTGCCGTATCAGCCCAACTCTGTCCCCCAAAAAATCTTTACAAGGGCCCCCCTAATGGTGATTAATAACAAAACGTTTATTACGTTATGCTACATCTCGAGGCCGAATGGCCTTCAAAACAAACTGTTCTAATTGCGGAAACAATTTTGGCAGAACCAGGCCCGTGCCCAGGTTTTAAGGTTTCAAGGGGCAAAATACATTTTTATGGGAGAAAGATTTTAGTATTTATCGTACGTTTGAAACAAATTTTTCAGAGCACAAACAAATTTGGGAGGCACAAAAAGGATTTGGGTGTAACTGCCCCCGAATGCCCCATCGTGTCTGCGGGCCTGGGCAGAACCGTTGCCAGAAAGTTCTCCATTCGGGGTCTTCATGTTTGTACAGGGGGGTTAGACATTCTGAAAATTTATTTTTAATTCACAGCATGAACAGCATTTGCAGATTGTACAAATTAATCATAAATATTTTCCCGCAAATTCGCATAATATGCTGGTAGTTTCTAACGAAAATTTTTTGAACTAGCTTAACAAAAGGAATTGGGTCGTAAATCTTTGTCATTTAATTGAGGCCGATTATTTAGAGATGTTGTATGAAATGAAAATGAGAGAAAAATTTGCAGGAAAACAGAATCAATCCTGCTATCAGTTATCAAAAACATTATTGCCGAAGGAGCAAACATGAGGCCTGTCAAAGCATGTGCGCCGCGATGAACGTTTTCTTTCATTAGCGCAAGTTGATGAACTTTACCATGAGCAGCGAAATATGCTTATAAAGCGTGCGCATTGGGCTTTTTACTGGCCGAAATACGCATGCGTAAACCTTGCTGATGTCTGGACTGTTAATCTCCTGGTGCATGGCACATGTTTAGGCTAATAAAATTTTGTACCTCAAATCGACCATAAATGTTAACAAATATAGACTAAGGCCGACGTGGACGAAACGGTTAACATCCATAATCTCTGACTGCACTACTCTGTTTTGGGACACCCCCAAAAATAGACTCTTCTAACAACACAATTAACTCCATCTGGATGTCTGAACAGCGGGCAGAGAAAATGTGTAACTTTGGTCGTATGCACCAAAGGTATCTTGCTGCTATGCAGTACAAAATAACAGAAGACTGCCTGGGCTAGACACAGTAGCCTACGTTATTTTACATTGTAAAATTTACAACAATCACTACACAAAATACGTTGATCAAGTGGAAATCTGACTTCTGGATGTACGCAACTAGGCATGTAGGCAGGGTCGGATAAATGAACGTGAGGCTCATCAGTGCAAAGTCGTGACCGCGAGGCCCCCGACACGTAACACAAGTGCGCAGTTCGCTCCTTTGCCTGCGGAGGCAGGTTGCGAAACTTGCTAGCGGAATGTTGTACTCTTGGTCTTTATTGCGTAACAATAACACAGCAATTTACCTTCAAATGTTCACTTCAAGTTATGGGAGTAGGCGTTTTGGCGCATGGGACCGCAGGTCTCCCACTGAGGGTTTTTTCCACCCATATCTGCTTTTTAGTCGACCTGTGTGTCTAGGTTATTATGAAAAATCGCGTGATATCTGCGTTTTTTGAAGTGATAAACCCATCAACAACTTCAATGTGTCCAGTGTTATATTGGAGTGTTTATATGCGCACATCAGGTGAGAAAATACGCATATCGGATGAAGCAGAACGTGTTCAATCGGTTTCATATTCTCATATAAGATCATTGTCAGGGTTATATACTGTGGTGTGTTTAAGGAAAGGCAAGCGAGGCACTTGCCTCGGGCCCCGTTTGCAACTGTAATGTGTAAAGTAGCCTACCTTGCTTTCAGAGGGGCCCAACAGCAATTGCAATGTATAAGTGGGCTACTTTGCTTTCAAAGAGGCCCCCAACAGCAGCTGTAACGTGTAAATGCCTTGCTTTCAAAGGGGCCCAAAGAAAATGTAATGCACTTTTTTTTCAAAGGGCCACATAAATTCACTTATTTCTAATGCTTCATATTTCAATTTGGGAGATCGAAACTTTCTATGGGGTGCTAAGTGGTGACGGGACTGCAATTTTGGGTCCCCTGTGACAGCGTGCCCCCCCCAATTGGGGGTTACAGAGTGCGGTTGATACGGCTCTGCCTCCAAATGTAGTGCAAATTACCTTACGCAGTTGGCTTGGCAAGCCACAAAATTGTTTGTTGTCTTGTTGAGTAGTAGACTGCTGAATGTTTTTATGTGAAATCACTGAAAATGTTCAACTGAATTTCTGTAATGCTGTTGAGACATAAAGTGCTGTTTCACTGGTTTTAGAGAATTATTTTCTCATTGTCAATGGTGTTGTACGACAAAGTTTTGCTTTTCGAACACGAAAAGCAAATTCCAGTCGCAATTTCAGCAATTTTTGCAATTCTTACAGGGAATTTTTGGTGAAATTCGAACATACGTTCTTCACCAGAAACCAAAAAGATGTAATTATTTGGCATGCACTCCTGCACTGAATAGCAAAAAAATCATTTACTAATGTATAAACTTACTACAAACGTCACGATGCATTTCTGCTCATTTTAAGACAATATTTGTATTGCCGTGGTTAAGCAGTCCTGATACAATAATCTGCTTGAACGTTTTTTTCCATACGTCAGCACGGTATTGGTAGATTCTATCTTTTGATCAAAGTAACTCTTGCTACTTTCCATCTTGATTAGCACGATTTCAGGCTTTTCTTACTGTGATCACTTTTCTTATTTTCATATTCAATACGCTCTTATCCGGAGGGTTTTGATTTTATCTGAAACCGAACTGCCTTTCATCCGGCTGACTATCATGCAACGGGCTATTTTGATCTATATATCCAACTGACATTCTGCAAACGTCTTTCGCCCCTTTTCGGCTTCATGTGAGTAAACTTGCTACTTAAAATGTGTATTCTCGGGCGAAATCCTAAATTGAATGTATGACCTTGAACTTCTACTCCTAATCGTCAATAATGTCATGCAGTTTAGAACGCTGGATGGCCTAAATCGGTTTAAACAGTCTGCGTACCTTACATTTCATTCTAGTAGCTACTTCAGTCTGTCGCCACTACAAAAGAGGACCTCTTCGCCAAGATTCGAGTTACTTAGCGTGCGTGGATGTTGTTGATTTTAAGCCGGTCGAGAAGGCCGTAAAATCCGTTTAAATGGCCCGAACAATACGCCGTTCGTTTACACAAAAGACCGTCGATGAAAAAGTGGAACAGAAAGCTTGGTGTACAATACAGCCTGCTCGGCTTACAAACCGTCAGCGACGTCGCGTTAAGACTGATTGTAGCCTTCTCACAATTAGTTTGCTCAGTAGCAATTGTATCGTAGTGCCGAACATACTGATGGGACTTTGAAAGAGCATATGCGTATTGTTAAGACATTAACTCCGCAAAACAGGACAAATATAGCCTTGGTTACTAGTTTTCAAATCTTAACACTGACTGCTACTACGTCTGGAGAATATCGGTATCAAATAGCTATTACTCATTAGGAAAGCAATGTGAATGGCTGCTTGCTGAAAAGTTGTTTGTGTTGAAAGGATGGTTGTGTAACTGGATGTAAATACTCGTTTGCAGCTCTAATTCTAGAACGCGCTGAATATGAAGCTTTTCAGTTGTCTTTCACATTTCTTTAAATATTATGCTGAAATCGCTTCAAAGCTTCAATAATAATTACAGTGGAATTTTACTGCAACAACAATTTATTCGTTCGTTTCTTTCATGCTAAGTCATTGTTTCACCAAATCGCGAGGATTGTATCAGTCGCTCTTATAAATTTTTAAAAACCACTCAGTTTTTTACATCTTTAACAGAACGTCATGTGCTTTTTAGTCAGCCATTCAACCTCCATAGCCAGGGCACATTCTGCACTTTTCTCCTTCAGTGTATAGCAGGGTAAAGCTCATGATCGCGACAACTAAAGCAAACCTACAATTAAACAAAAATAATTTGTTTTTACAGTAAGGCATTCCCTCAACTAAAAATTGATGAAATTAAAATCTCACTATGGTCACTGAGGGTTTCAAACCGATTTTGCTTTTATTGTTTTGGCCCAGTCAATTAATTTATTTTCACAATTTTTTGTGTGTATACATCAACCTCGGCGCATTCACATGAGCAAGTTCTTACTTCCAAGGGCGGATCCAGGATTTTCTGCTGGGCTGGGCTAAGACCGATAATTCTCAACTTCGTCAAGTACCAAAATTTAAATGCGCAGGAACATACACAGTCGTCGGGGCTAACAGGAACTTTGGGCCCCACGAACTTATCGAAATTTCTCCCTGAAATTCTTTTTTGGCCCCGACTTTGACGAGAAGATGACAGCGTAATGTAGCCATCAATAAATCTTGCCAATGTAGAAAACAAAAAAATAAAAATATTTTCCATAAACTCATGTATAATGTTGTACACGAGATGTATAAAAATTTCGTCTCAGAAATCTGCACCAAATTTTTAACTCAAGTTTTCAAAATTAACATACTCACCTTAATCCACCATGAACTCAAACATTTTAACGATCTCCATCACATCACACTGCTATATATCTGTCAATACTATTGCCTAACCTGCGCTCATTTTCCATGCTAGTTGCTTTGTAGTGGATTTGCTACGACTGCGAAGCGTTGAAATAAAATTTCGTTATTCATTCATTATTTGCTATACCGCCCTAACGAAATAACAATAAAATGGTAAGCCTGAATGTGAATCATCCTCAGGTTCACTTCACATCACAATATTCTGAACTGCATTAGTAAAACTACACTCTTATGGAAACAAAAGTAAAAGTATAGCCCGTACGAACATTTCTTTGTAAATCTCGTGCAACATAGCAGCATTACACAAACCTCCGTTTGTCTGAAAACAGTCAAGTGAAGCCATTGCAAATGAGTCAGCATTATTACACNTAAACGCTTTCATAGTGTTAATGGTTCGCCTAGCGCTAAGCNGCATTGCATACTNAAACGTGCTTGTTTGCTTTGAAACAAAAAAAACATCCTATAAAAATATGTGGTAAAATTCAATATGTGGCTACTAGATTGAATATAAAATGATATGCGGCAAGGATAATAGACTTTACATAAAATAATATGTGGTAAGAATAAATGATATGCGTCACGAAAAAGGAAAATGTTAATAAACACTCAACGGGATGGCGAACAAACGCTTAGAATGGCGGAGAACCCTGCGTGAAGCCAGATAAATGGCTACCCAATCAGCACAATTATCTCTTCCTGCTTTCCTACTTGCCATGAGCGTTTTTTCCGTATGTGATATGTTCATTCGTACAACTTAAGGAATAGTGCATCTTCGTCGACAAGCCTCGAATCATTGCTGCCATCGTCATGGAAACAGTAGTTCAACAGTGGGGACGGAGGCAGTTTATTGCCGCGTTTGGTGCAATTACGAATTTACCTTTGAAATTTATGTTCTACTCGCATCGCTGAGCATGTTAGCACGTTGACGTCAATGTTGGAAATGGCTGTTAAAAGATTCAGCAAAAAACTTACCAAAGCTATTGTAGTTGTCGTGCAAATTCTTTTGATTTTGATTTACTACGTCATTGGGAATTCCCCATGAGTCATGTTTGAAGCGCGAGTCCCCAAAGCCCCCGTTAGAGCCCCCACCTGTTACTTGCGCGGTTTCCTGTAATTGCAAAAAAGATACAAAGAGAGAAAAATGAATGTAAAATTTACACCAAAATTACTTCAGACTTTATAAAAACGAAATGAGCAAGAAACAGCATCGTTACTACGAGTTGATGTTGTCTTGCTAAGATCAACGTGCGACAGAATAAAGATAGCAAAAATGCTTTAAAATTCTGCGATGGACTCCTTGCAATTCCGAACATGTTTTTGTAAAATTAGCAAATTTTCATATTTTAAAATGTCCATATTTTAGAAATTTTGGAAAACACCGGGCTTGAAATTGTGTGCACATTGCTTTTAGAGGAACAGACTTGCTGTACGAAGGTTCCCTGTAGATAGACAAAGTCAGGTAAATTATACAGTAAGCATAAAGAAACTGGCTTGCAACGAAGGACTCTCACGTCAGTTACGTAAAGAGTAAAAGTATTTTTATACAAAATTACAAAATGTAAACAATTTTTACACTAGCTTCCGCTTATTGCGTTGGAATTAATCTGCAGCATTAACTTTTGCACATCGCAAAGTTTTGTCCAATTTTTCTGAATGCTTTTTATCCGATTGTACGTTAAGCTGTCTATCCTCGCTTTTCCCTCATCATTGCATAAAGTTTATTGCATACAACGTTTTTCGATCAGGCTCCATCTGCTGCGAGTATGCAAGAATTACGTCTGATAGGAACTCCACCTACCTAAAGTAACACAGGTGAGGTTAAGCAATAGCTTGTGATAACAAGTTACAGTACTTTCTGAGGCAATGCCCACTAATATCCAAACGTGCCTGCTGCCTGACCGAAAGAAATTTAAAAGGCGATAGGATTTTATCAGGTACTTAAAAGCTCTGCACCTTCAGAACAAGAACATAATCGTTTTGTCTGACGGACCTTATCTTTGGCATCGGGATCATATTACTCATAACTGTTTACAGTAAAGTTAAATCTGAAAAGGTCGCAAGATTAAATGGCCCGATTTACAATGGCACGAGTTGCACAATGACACATTGCTATTGTCCAGCCGTTGTCAGTGGTACAAATTGCTGGCCCCAGCACGTTTCTCTAGCGAGGAATTCGGTTTGAATAGTTTTAAAGGTCAATTAATGTGAGTGAGACACTGAAAACGTCCGTCGCTTGCTGTCCTTTTAAATGCAAGAAAAGAGATTCTCACATACTGCCATTTAAAGGTAGTTCTAATCAAATTTTTCATCCCGTTCAAATGTTTTTTTAATCTTCTCTAAACATTTTGGTTGCAAGATGCTTTAAGCTCTTTTTTTGAAAACAGAATCTGAAACGATTTTACATTTGTTGCCTCAAGCATGGACGTCCATGAAATCGTCTTTTTTTGAATTGGTCCACTGCACGAACGGTTGCCGATCCTTAAGTGCTTTAATGGACTTTTGGCAATGTAACTTGTAGATTTCTGCAGGTGACGAAAATTGGAGATACAGTATTAATGGTTCCGCCACCTTTTAGACAATGACAACTATAAAACAAAATTGTTATTTTTCCCAATGTTTGTAATTATGGACTTGCTTTTGCTCAAATAAATTTGTATAGTTTTTTTCTTCAAAAATGTGCGTGGACCTGAAATGTGTCTTTCACTCTGAAGCAAAAGAGACACATCTCAGTGCTTTTGAAATGTACTACTATTACTGTTACATATCTTACGTCATATGTGTCAAGCTCGACAGGAGCAAACGAACATGAGATTCGAAGGTTAAACATTATTTTGCGAAAAAAATAATTGATGCCGGGTGTGGCAGCGAAAAACTAGATAAAGTGCTTTGGAAAAGAATATACTGTCATAATTCGATTAACTTTTTGTAAAGAAAGTTTTGCAAACCTTCAACCCTTCCGAATTGCAAGGAAATTGTTTTCGACCAGTACATGTCTAATTGATTTTATTTTTTGCTCGTACTTCGTGATTTCAGGTAGTACTTCAAAAGAATTCTGAAATAAGGAATGTTTCAAATGATCTTGGATTGCCAATGACAGGCGGTTGTTTATTTAGCAGGTATTTTGCAATGCACGTACGGTATAAAAACAAAACGTAATTTAAAAAATTCCAACCAAATTGCAATCAAAATCAATCATTTATTTCTAACAGAACTTAGCTTGAGTTTGCCAAGAGAACATTGCACTGTCAAATCTTATACATTACAGCAATAGACACACGTTTTATTGAGCATATGATTTGCATCTTTTACACCAAATCGTTTTTTTTCTAACGAAGTTTCAGTTTATTCCATGCTCACATTTCATCTAAACCAGGTCCAGGTTTTGCTTCTCTCTTGAGTAAAATTGTTATATGTTTGTTTTTTTAGTGTTGGAAACACAGCTTCCATAGCTATGTAGTTCATTTTGAGAAATAACGTCAATAGAGCTTGGGGTAAACTCCCTTGTTTTTGTCGAAAATTTTTGGAGGGACATGCAGCACATCACTAAAGAAAATAAAACTCAAGGTTTGCAGATAACAGGACTGCTGTAAAGTGTTTGGTGAAGACTATTGCAGTTGACAACGATGGATAGTCACGATCACAGAGCTAAGTTGGGCACCTGTCGAAGACATTTGCCCGTGACACATACAGTATTTCTTCCTTAAAAGCTTTGACATGGTGTTTTCTATTCTGTTGTTGAAACCATTCAGTTGCCCACGACTATAACTCCAACATTTCACAAGACAAGTGCTGTAAAAACTGGCTGCAACCAGTTTTATTGCAGCGAACAATACTCTGGAAACAGCAGAGTTTTAATTACTCAGTCAATCAGATTCTCTATGGTTCCGAGTCACTTGCTAACAATCCTTGAACCGATGTGGATTGAAATACAACTTGTGAGCGAAGCGCTACATCCGGTGCCTTGCCGAAATTGTTGCGTATAGTTAGTTATGGTATTTTTGTCTTCCTGTCGCTGTCAACCCACTAAAAAGAAGCAATCATAGATTTTACGAACATTCTAGAAGCCCTCAGAATGTGAAGTGGACACCGCTCACGTAATCGCTTCCTTGCAACGGTCAAGTAACACAGATTTTGCACAAACTGAGACCGAGGTATTTCTGTACATGCGAACCTTCGTTTTGAGGTTACCTTTTCATTGCACATTGTACATGAGTTTATCTCAACAATGAATCAATTTTATTTCACCTGGTAGTTAATGGTAGTTATAAAACCTCACATGCAGGTACATCAGCAAAGAAAATGATCTCGTCTATTTTTGAACAGCATTGTAGCCATGGGCGTCGGAAAGGGGGGCATGGGGGGCCTTAGCCCCCCCTTGGATTTTAAAAATTGCAGCAAAATAAAGTTGTATTTTCAGTTTCGAGGGGTAAAAAACAAATTTCACCATTTTTGCCCCTCCCCTGGTAAACTTTTGGAAAAATACCCTAGTGGCCTCCCCTGGAAAACATCCTTCCGACACCCGTGATTGTAACGATGTTTTGCACATGGTCAGTCAGTTTTCAACAGTCTTTCTGTACCACACTTGAATCAGCGCCTGAATGAGCTTTTCCGTAATCGCACATTCTACAAAACGAAGTCGACTTTTGCACATGGCCCATGCACAAATTCGCAATTGCGTTTATGTCCGGAGAATTCCCGGGTCAATCAATTATCAGTACATTCTTCTCTGCCATGAAATATTTCACAAACTTCGATGTGTGATGGGGGAAAAATCTAACTGAAAGTCCCGGAACTGTCAGAATATCTCTTTTCCAGCTCTGGAACAACTCTTCTTCGAAGAACTTCAATATATCGTGGCGAGCGCATCATTCGTTTGATTGGCTGAAGGCTTCCGACACCGTAGTAACTGAAGTATCGCCAAAACATCTTTTTATGCGAGTGCTTTAACAAACTGATTTATATCGGAATCACGAATCTTCTCTATGGATGGATGATCTTCGAAATTGCTGATTTCTCTGACCCTGTACAAAGAAATGGCTTTCAACGCTGAAAACAACTTTTCTCAACTGCTTTTAGTATAACTTTGGTAACTTTTTGCTTACTTATATCGTTTTTCTTTCGTTATTTTGGTTAAAAGCTGTTTCTTCACTGGTCTTTTGTTTTTTCGACCACTTTCCGACCAGAAAGATAAAACCATAAACGGGTAGCAGCAGTTAGTGCGCACGTGAAACTTGAACCATCAATATTAATGAAAGCACTTATGTTGGGAAGGTTTATAAGGGAAGAGCACACAACCGCATCACTCTTAGCCGTGGCACTTTTCGCAAACCCTTTAAGTCCCGCGTGCGCCGCTTTTTTGCAAAGTTTTGCAATCCTATACCTCGCCACCCGATTGACTTAGAGTGCTGTTCAAACCCTCTACGGATTCAGCTAGTCTTATGGTTGAGATCGAAAAAAAATTCTGTTCATTTGGGATTTGGGGTTCTCCGGGGGAAACGTCACATGTTGGGGTGCTTTTGCGTTTTTTTGACCACCTTTACCCGGACCTGGGCGCCAATCCATTCAGCCATTTTTTGGCTCAAGTTTTTTGGAAACTAGGCGAAAATCTGCGTTTTTAGAGCCCTTCAATGGCTTTCTAGCATATCTCGATCCAAAAATATGGATAAAAAAACAAAAATCGGTGGAACTTTGTCGCGGATTACACCCTAACCTGGGGTAGATTACACCCATTTCTAAATAGCCATCACTCGCCAGTAGGTTGAGCGAGAGAGCTGTTCAAACCCGCTCTAAGTGAGGAAAGTCTTGTCGTTTAGAATTCTAAAAATTTTCAATGTGCGTTTTCGTTTTCGGTCTTTTTGGCCAGGTTTACATAACCACATGATGTTTTGACATGTTTTGANAGGTCTGTGAAAACATTGGATGACGTCAACATCCCTTGGGACTTCAAAAATCGAGCCGATTTCGTGGCTCGAAGCTTCACTGGATTTAAATGATTTGTAGGTTATGATACGAGTCTTTAGAGGGTTTGATTGACATTCTAGCGTTTCTGGTTGAAAAGTTATGGCAAAAATGATAGAATATTAATTAGGTAAATCCCCCAAATCCCTTAGGGAATTCCTGAAATATTTGAAATGTTTTTGGCATAACGTTTGAACCAGAAACGCTAGAAAATCGATCAAAGGCTCTAAAGACTCGTATTCTAGTCTATAATCCAAACAAACTTCGACGCAAAATATCGCTGCTTGGGATCGGATGATGACATCATAAAAATAACCGCAAAACATACCGCAATCATGATCCCATGCACCCAAAAGCCCAAACAAAAATCTTAAAATTTCTTTTTATTCTTAACTACACGACGTCACGAGTCATTAGAGGGTTTGAACGGCTCTCTAGCTTTAGCTGCAGGCGAGTTACAGGATTGCAAAGCTTTACAAAAACAGTGGTGCACGCGGGGCTTAAAGGGTTTCCTAACTAAAACAACATGTTCACGTGTTGCTTTCAGAAAGTGACAGTAACACTGTGTTATGATTTCATGCAGCACGAAGCCAGATGCATTGCAGCAATCGACAGCTATCAACAATTTTGGAGAAAACATCGCAAAAAGTTGTTTACCTCCGGTCACAAAACTTCTGGAGATATACATGTCGCAAACAACATAGAATTAAACACGACTTTATTTTGGAAGAAATGGAGAACAACATTATATCACCTGTTGCATTTGCGAGAAATCCGTACGCAAAGTCTATCAACAACAAACGAAGAAAGTACTTCATCTTGCGAAAAACAAAACATGCGTGTAACTTCACCTGGTGTCTGTCTTGAAGGTGCACGTTTTCATGAGACCAAGAAACGGAAAGAAATTCTTTTGCTTTTCGTTTGCAACACCAATGCACCAAATCCGCACACCAGACTACCTCGTGATCTCACACGTCATGCATCATTTTAGAATGTACCGCCATATCCTTACGATATAACCCAGGGGTGTACAACCTTTTGCTATTGCCGGCCACATTACTTTTATTTATGTGAAGTACGGCCGCCAATGAGTTCGAGTTATATTCATGAGATACATTCAATTAAATAATAGGTTTTATCCGGTATTTGTCATTTACTTGTGCCTAAAAGCATAATAAAATGTCAAACATTTTTCACGAATTTATTAAAAGAAAAGTTTGCAAAGCATCGTAGCAATCGATGACTCCCTTGATATTGCTTTCCTTGCGTTTGTTTTGCTTCAATATACACCAGCACAGCCGCCAAATCTTATATTTTAAATTACATGTGGACGGCCGCAAATTTCGTTATCGAAGGCCGCATGCGGCCGTACGGTCGCACGTTGTTCACCGTTGATATAACCGAATTCTTTCAGCATTTTGCTGTTCATTTCAGTCAGTTGGTCATTTACAGGTGACCTGGTCAGACGAAAAATCTTCGCCAGGCTTTGAGAGTCTTACAATCTTGAAGATTGATGTTACCGGACCATAGTTTTCTGAATTTACACATTTACGCTCCCAGTCATTTCATTATAAAGTCGGCACGATGCATCAAATTCTTGTCTTTCTTTAACAGTATATTTATGTACAGTAAAACTAATCGAATGAGCTTCTGTAACACCAATGTTGTTGGCAAGTCTCGCAATTCGTCAGGTAGTTGTTTCCTTGCATTGACACTTCAAATTGAAAAGAACATTTTCCTTAGTTGTGAATCAGACTAGGCAACTTCAGAAGAACTCTGGATAGGAAGAGAACCCTTTATGCAATAAAGGACCGACAGCTGGGGGTTGCGGATAGAAAACTTAAAACTCAATTCAGCCAAAACCATTGACCCTTGAATGAAGATGAGCCCAATAAATTCCTGCAGGTACTAACTCGCAAACCATAGCACTTCACATTATCCTAGCGAGTGCTGAACGAAGCAACATAGTTAAGTGCCCACAGACAAGCTGTAGGCTCGCATAGATGCTACTTTCCCGATTCAAATACTATGCCACACGATGTAACGAGTTCTCCGAAAAGGTAAATACTCTTGACCTCTACGCTATTAATGCTGCGGTGAATGTCAGAGCTACAATCCAAGGCCAGCCAATTAGAGCCAATTGTTGATGCGTGGAAATATCGACTGTCCATTTGCCCAATGTTTTGTCTGTTTCCATGTTGCTTTGCTTGTCATGAAATTGTATTGTGTTTTGTTTATAAAATAAAAAGGAAGACAGTGTGTCAATTCAGAGTAAATTGCCAACATTTACCTTTTATGTGTTGAAAAGGTGTTGTAGACTGTCTGTTAAATTAGTTTTACTACTTTTGCATCTACTCCGGATTTATTATCATTCTTGGTTCAATAAGAAGTTGAAATATTATGATCAGGGCAAGTTTTTGTTGCAGTAAATAAGTGAGAAAGTTGCATTTATTTTCAACGAAAGTTGCATTTATGCGCAGGAAGTTGCATTTATGCGCACATTTGACTGCGAAAGACTTGACAC
>JGI24021J15306_10000198_pt1 | contig 37022 bp, 17 predicted proteins | sample Ectturendosymbi1_FD_15306 | JGI IMG/M metagenome (IMG submission 15306)
ATCTCGTTCCCTTTCTGATCGGGAACTTTCCGCCGGGGAAGTACCCTTGGACTTAGCCGAATTTTGTCATGTAGTGGCCCTAGCGCCACTACAGTAGTGCTTTCGTGGAAACCCTTTGTAAACAGTTACTTAATTTGAAATCTCGCAGATGAACAAATAATTGCAATGGCAATTCTAAGCTGAGATCGCATTTTTTGCTGTTAACAAAAAAGAAATGTTTGAATAGCAGTTACTTTTAACTACATCATAAAAAAAACTCTTTAAAAAATACAATTTAAGCAATATGATATATTGCAGTTTCATTTTCGCTAAATGCTGTTTCTTTTTCCAAATGGTAGATTTTATCAACAGTTCATGCATTATTATGGCCAATGTGAACCCGATTCATCTGGTCATTAAATGTACGTATTGTTGCTTCTGACTATACACTGTAAATCTGCGGCAATGTGAACTTTTCACAGAAAATGGTGTGAATCAAAAAGTTCACATCTGTAACACCATTGCTTCGGATGCCAATCCTAACAAGGATTGATAAAGCAAACACAGTTCTTCCCTGCGTTCTCCCGATCCTCACCTATGTTCATGAACCTTGGGTAATGACCGACAAACTACTACCCAAAGTGCAAGCAGCAGAGACGGGAGTTTTGCGAATAATTAACGGTGCGATCCTTCGCGAAAAAGTGCGCAGCTGTGAAATTCGTAAAGCCCTGAATGTCGAGCGACTTTTCCTAAGAATCGAGAAACCCAGCTATGTTGGTTAATCCATGTAACCAGAATGCCCCACAAACAATTGACGAGGCACTCTTGCTGGTTACACCCACAGGAAAGCGACAGAGAGGTCGTCCAAGAACCAGGTGCACCTTATGGGGCGCCATTCGTGAAAATATTATATCTGACAGATTTAGCACAAAAACTGCTATCTTTGCACATATTTAGCTATCTCTGCGCAGAGATAGCTATCTCTGCACACATTTAGCTATCTCTGTGCAGAGATAGCTACCTCTGCGCGCATTTAGCTATCTCTGCGCAGAGATAGCTATCTCTAAACGTGCGCAGAGATAGCTGTCTCTGTGCAGAGATAACTAAATGCGCACAGAGATAGCTAGATGCGCGCATAGATAACTATCTCTGTGCAGAGATAGCTAAATGCACACAGAGATAGCTATCTCTGCGCAGAGATAGCTAAATGCACGCAGAGATAGCAGTTTTTGTGCTAAATCTATCAGATATAATATTTTTACGAACGGCGCCACATAGCACCTGGTCACTCCATGACTACGTCTTCAATCTTACTTGATCCCGTCTTGGTACAGAGCCAGCAGAACTATCTGACATCGCTACTGACCAGGTGGTGCTTCGAGTCCTCCTGGGGCTGCTGCCCCTGTGACACTTCTAAGATGAAAAACGAGCACAAAAATGAATAAAAAAACGCAAATGCTTTAGAATTTGGTGTTTTCTCACATCCGACCTCTTGATGATCTGCGTGGTAAAGTGCTTTAAAAAATTGTTTGCTTCGTGAATTTGTGAATTCCAGTGGATTTAGAAACGCTGCTCAGTTTGGGAAAATAAGTAGAATACTTGCTGCAACCCAAATACAGAAAGGAAAAAGCAGTCAAAGCTGATAGTTGCAGAAAACTTTGCAGTACAGGGATTTTTCCATTATCCAAACAAAAGCTGCCAAAAGTGTTCAGAAGACTGAAATTTTGTATGAGCTTTACATTTGCATAACTTATTGAACTTTTGTATAACTTTAGGTATGCTCACTAATCTTAAGATTTTCACCTTCAAAGCATGCATCTGATAACGGTATTGTAACTCGAAGTAGATAACTGTTGAATATGCACCCAAAGCTCCAACAACCTTTCCACCGAAAAATGCCAGCCAGAAACCGTCTCTGCCAAAAAATAATTGAAACGCGGAAGTGCTGAATAGCCTTATAATGAAAATCACGGCCAATGAAAACGATATCAACGACATATTGCAAATGTTTCGATAACAACAGTTATTAGCTTTTATCAAAACCATCAGCGTAACGTGCGNCTTCGACGTTACAAACCCGTATCAAACTGGCGGCTTTAGAAAAATTACTACATTACTTTACTACTGCCCAACTGTTCACACNGCTTTGCTTGGCATGACGATAAATTGATCTCGGGTATTCAGAATTATGGCCAGGGGAGGCCAACTCAGTCTCAAAAATTTGCAGTTCTTTGTTGAAAAGGAAAGAACCACAATTCTGTATTTGTTTCTTTTTTTTAGTGAATACATCTCAATCTGTGCACAAGCCTTCGGGTCTACGTTGATTAGAACAGGTTTTTTAAAGGTGTTTTAGGGACCCTATTCGGGTCCCTATAATTGAAAATCAGGTCCCTAGAATCAGAGAAAATTGGGTCCCTAGAATCAGAGAAAATTGGGTCCCTAAAATCAGAGAAATCGGGTCCCTGCAGGTCTATACCGGGTGCCTAATAATTTCCTTAAAAAAACCCTGATTGGAATAAGGTAAAAGCACAGAATTCTACATCACAGGTTCAGCCTTTGAGTCGCTTTGTACAACGAAGTGCAGTAATGTAACTCAAAAGTAGTCTGTGTTTGCAAATTCTGCATTTTCCCTTAATCCTATTTTTATTTAAACGATTTTTACGTATATGCATTTGGCTGATTAAAATTGTTAATTCCATTTTGGGAGAAGAATGAAATCATACTGTTTTGTGCATTGAGTCCATTGTTAAAGTAAATCACTTAATGAAAAAATTTGCATAGTTTTTTGACGTGCACTTGTATCTAGCACTTGTAAAAAGGTTCCTCCACCACTGTTTAGTATCCAAGTTTGTTATTTTATTTCAGTGTAACATCGAACTACACAAATCTGGATCCTTGGGACATATTAGAGTCTTTGTTTCTTCAGCAAACGCTTTACTCCTTTACATATATTGACTTAAAACCTCAAACTCCTATTGCAACATCAGCGCAAACATTGCTGAAATGATACGAAGTTTGCTAACATTCCTTACAAAGGAAATGGAAATGGAAGAGTACCATTCCCGGCTGTTTGTAAGGAGCTGCCGCATATGGTTGCTTCTCGGCTGTAGCAGTCAAAGCACCTAGAAAGAAAAATGTTAGAATCCCTTAGATTATGAAGGTAAAAGCAAAGAAAATTCAGTTGGGACTTACGATTTTTCAGACAATCTCAAACTACAAGCCAATCTTTAATCACTTTGTCTACAATTTGCACCGTCATCGCAGCATAGCTTAAATATCTGTGAAGTCGGTCGGGCGAGAGAACCACAGTGATGTGCGTAACCAGCGGATTAAAAATAGAAAAAATGCCACAGAAACCGCATATTGGATACTACTTGACATTTGCAGCACGTAAATAACGCTCCAACAAAAGCGGTGTGTTCAAGCGTAACTACGTACTATCTCACTTAAGGTAGCAGTGCAGCTGGTCAAGACAGTGATAATTTTTAAGTACCTTGGTCCGTTGGGAGCTATGATTGTAGTAATGGCAGAAGAAGCCAAGGCAGTTGTTGAGATGTCGTGAAACAAAACTAAGAAAAGAAATAGGCTGTACCGCGCAGCCCTCTTTTTGCCACTTTCCGTCATGAGGAAATCGTATTCTTAAAAAAAGAAAATAATTGAAAAAAACTAAACTACTTGTTCAATGACAACTAAATTGTATCAAAAATATTGCTCAGTTGTTACTGCTTAAAATAACTGTTTTACAAAGTGAGATTTGTCGCGAATTAGAGATGTGCAACAAGTTAGTTCCAAACAAAGCGGAACCTATGGTTTCATTAATAAAAATAGGTATGATTGAGCTCATGCCCGAGACCGGATTTGTGCAGCAGAGTGGGGCCATCAAGCTATATTCATTGGCTTCATCAAGCAAAAAGTGAACTACTTAGCCAGGGTTTTGATCTTGCAAACTTGGAAGTTCAGAGACCAACGAGAAGTTGCCATGTTTTTTTTACGTATCAAAAAGTGACAAAGAGATCAACTTCTCTTTCACGACAAGCTCCATCCACTTACCCATAGTTGAAATTGTTATGTATTTAATTGGAAAATCATTTTCATCTGTCCTTGATGTCTTTTGGAGCATTCACTGCGTGACATTTTTGACCTTGGCTTCAGAGCGGAAATTATTACAGAAGTAAGTCAGGTGAACACGAGCAAACTTTCGCGGTTACTTCAAAATTTTCTCTGTCATGAATGATTTAAGTAACGAAATGAAAAGCAGGCGTGGCGAAAGGCGGGAAATAGTTGGTGCTGTCGTTTATATTCTTCGTTCACAGACCAGGAAAGGCAAAAATAAAAAACAGCTAAGCCTTCAATAAAAACAATTATAGGTGTCTTGAACAAGTAAGCCTATCTGTAGAAATAGAACTCCTCCACATCCACCGACGCACTGATGTTGGTGCCGTTTGTGGCTTTGCATGCAATCGTGAGTTATTTCCAATAATAATTAAAAAAACTGGGGATGTGTTGTTTCGGTTGAATGTTTGTTATATTTCAGGAAGCGTTTATTGAATAAGAGCCTCTAAATCAAATGCGCTTTCGGGGTGGTCGCATTTACAATTTTTCTGTCTTATTTAGGAGTCGTTTTGGGGCTGACATAGCCAATCTACTACGGATGCAATACATGACAATGATCTTCATGGCTTTTAGACCACAAATATGATTTCGCTGCAATTTTTCTCTATTTGCAATGTATATTTGAACATCTCAATCTTTAGGTAATTTAATAACCGCTTATAGCTGCAACCCAAAAATAATAAAATACTGATTGCTAACAAACTCATATTCTGGCATAAATTTAAATGGAGTATTACAAGTATATCTCATAACCATCATTTGTATTTTCATCAGCATCAAGACAGCATTCTTGTGCACTAAGTATACAAAATCTAGTCTTTGAAATTTTACCAGTTCTATTGTGATGTTTAGCAACCTCTACCGGCAGATTTTCCAAGCGTGGCAAATTTAATCGCATGATTTGCAAGATGAAGTAGATTGATTTACGTTGCATATCTGATTTATACATTACAATTTTTAGAGTCAATAGAGTAGCTGTTTGAAACATCGGCTTTTATAGGGGACCTTTAGATATTATGTAACATACTGGATTTGCGACTATTGCAAATTAAGCTGATATGCAACTAATGGTTACATGATCGGCACGCTTGATTTTAAACTAGTGTGGGAACAACGACACTAGGGTGCCAAAGTCGCAAAAAGGCTAAATTTTTACCGGTGTCAAGCGAAATTTCTGACCTCTGTGAAATTTCTGACCTATTATTTTTTGTCAGTTATTTTGCTTGTCAGAGTAAAGGAATAAAGTTTTGCGAGTACTTTTCAATGTGTGTTGCGTAAATTAAAACTTTTTGGTTGGATGTCACATACTCACATCAAGCTACGGCACGGGAATAACTATAACGCCTGAAAAATGTTGGTGTTAGTCTTAAACTTAAATTATTTTCGTTTTCTAACCCAAACCCTAACCCGACACACTTACCTAAACACCAAACCGTAAGCCCTAATCATCAGTTTTCTCAGCGTATTTGATATGTAGAATATTACTCTGTGCATGCGCACATGGCGTGAAGTCAGAAATTTCGCAAGTCAGAAATTTCGCAAGTCAGAAATTTCGCAAGTCAGAAATTTCGCAAGTCAGAAATTTCGCTTGACACCGGGGCCCGCGCCCGAAATGTTTCCTTTGTCTTCGAGCCTGATTGAGCTAAATTTGCAAAATGCAAGCACGCACTATTTCTCATCGAAACCCAGATTTCTCTCTGTAAACCAGGTATATTTGAAAGTGACAAAATGTCTGAAGTCCACTGCATTGAAATTACTTTCATTTACATTTCATTACCCACCCATGCTTTCGTCGTCATCATCAAAGAGATCGTCATTTGCATTCGGGAACATGAATGCAATGAGGGCAGGAGTAAGGAGAAGTGACAAGATGACAAGTACTCCGAACGCAATGATTGTGTACAGCAAATCTTGCCAGTAACTGCAGTGAACATTACAGCGTCATCACTTTCATCTTTATGATATTCTCTGTTTCAGTAATCGAAAGACAGTTACCCATGCACACTACCTCTTGCCGAAAAAATAAAGCGATATAAACGGTGACATATCATAAAAGAAAGGTTAATCTTTACAGGCAAAACTCGTTTACCTGATTATTTACCCGGTTGGTTGTACAGTTTCACTGTTACCTATTTATCAGGTTTGTGCTACCCAACAATACATTTCAAATCAGTTTGCATATCGTTTCAACTCATCTCCTTACGCCATGGCTGCTTTTATAAGGAAAAGAAACACATGATCGTAAAGCATATTTCAATTTGCAGCAAGTCATCTTCTACTGATGATAGTGATGGATACAAGTGATACAACTAATCGTTTTTGATATATGTTTCACTGGCGTGTTGCTTGTCAACAATGCTAAAGTAAACAGTAGTGCTGGAAAACAATGTTCGGAAGCGGAGGTAATCTTTTCACATTTGTGAGGCAACTGATTTTACCTGTAGTGTACTAAATCTTTAGCTGTCTTTTCTCAGGGTAAATAAACAATATCTAGCTCTTCACGTTTTTGACACAACAGGTATCGATGATGAGTAAATTTAAATTTAAGTGAACACGAGGAGTCAGTCACCACTAGGAAGTGAAAAAGCAAGCAACGTACGCGGTATAAAGCTCAGGCACCGCCGAACAATATTCCAAAGTCACATTGCCACCATCTCTGTAAAACATGATGATATTTAGAAAAATGAAGTGCAATCTTTCCAACCGCAAAATTTGCAATTTTGATTAACAAAATTTCAAACTAAGCGTTGTGTTTCCTTCGCAAGCAGCATTTGTCAATAGTTTTTGAAACAACCTAAATCAATCCGCAAGTGGAATATAGCACATTTTTGGCTTAAACTTTTAATAAAACCTAATCAAAGAATGTTTGGCTGTCACAAATGTATAAATATTTTTCGAATGCTCTACTTACAAGCATGGGTATCGGAAGGATTTTTTCCAAGAGGAAGCACTAGGGGATTTTTTCAAATTTTTCCAGGGGGGGGGGNATGATGAAACTAGGTTTTTACACCTCGAAATTAAAAAACAACCTTTTTACTGAAATTTTCAAAATCCGGGGGGGCCAAGGCCCCCTTGCCCCCTTTTTCTTATCCAACCTTTTGTTTTAAAACGTTGATTACTCTGTATGTGGGGAAAAGGCATCGAACTGTAAGGTGATCAGTACTAGTTATGCTATTTGGTCACCGAATCAAAATGGCCGTAGAAATACGAATTGCAGTTTTCTGTGTTGCTGCATGGAATTCGTTGAGTTTTGAGGGTGCAGAAGCCAGACAATTGCCAAACTGCATCATGAAACCGATCCCCTGTGTCGTCTACAAACTCGAGCCGACACTTCTGATCGCATTTGTGCACCAGCTGCCAGTCTGTCTCTGTGTAGATTAAAAATAAAAAGTCTTTTGAAACCGTATACAAACAAGAAAGCATCAAACAATGGTTTGATTTTTGATTAAAATGATACTGGGCAGGCGCGTAGCCAGAACTTTTGATAGGGGGGAAAACAACAACAGTGTCAGCATTTAAATATGTAATGCTCCTTGAGTGTAAAACATCATCCACAAAATGTGCCTTTTTCTGGCGCATCTTTTTCTGAATAATTATGTTCATATTTAAGCCGACAAGAGAAAGTCTGCTTTCATTGAATTGACCAGTTTTAAAAGTTTACTTTCAGTAAAGTTCCAAGTTTCTACTTTGGATGAAAGCCAGCATTTTCTCGTAACACTTCTTGGTGAAAGCGCTTGAGAAAATCTCGATGCTATAAGTGCAAGATCTGCACTATGATCTTTTCAGCCAATATTGCAGTTGAGCAAAAAGTCATTGTGGCCGCCATTGTGATTGCGCTTTGTTTATTTACAGTACACGCGCTTCTGATTGTACACTGCACACCAACACATGTTCAATCGAAGCCGAGTAGCAACTTTTCTCTAAGATACCGACTCAGAAGTAGGTGTACAAAACTTGCGCGCATGTAGCCTAAGACTTGGATCTTGTCCAATTCTTGAGCGACTGGTTGACGTATGCAACTGATAACGTAAATGCTAGAGTCGCTCAAGGCGTTTGAAAAAATTTTGGATTTATGTCGTCAAACTTTAATATCACAAATATTATAAAGACAATTTTGCAGATTGGAGAAAATTACACATGTCCTCCAAACAAACTTGCATATGTTTGACCCACTCAGTCTACGCAAAGTGCGAAAACGGTTGTGTAAACGAAGAAGCCACAATCGATTATTACCACGGCCCTGCACTTAAGTTAAGAAATACTTGTCGCCGCAGCTTATCACCACGGTTGGTAAGTTGACCTAGTCCAGTGGTTCCCAAAGTGTGGGTCAAAACACAAAGAAGGGCGGAGAAGGGTCACAAAATGGGCCGCACAGAGGTGATCCAAACCCGGGTTGTGTATTAACTGCATTTTCAACGTTGCCAGTGCTTGTCTGTGTCTGTCTATAGCATGGGCACTTGAGAAAAGAGTATATTGTTGACATTAAAAACGAACCTAACAACTTGCTGCCAAAATTCATCCATACAATCATTTTTTTCATACGTTGCTTGAGGCTTGGGTTGAGAGGTGTTCACCAAACTCAGATTTGGGACGGGCTCAAAAAAGTTTGGAAAAAGCTGATCTACCCATGCGAGCGTAAGGGTTGGGTCTTTTTTCGAATCCATTGGCTTTTAAATAACAAAATCCCATCGACTGCGAAAAAATTCAATTTAGTTTCATTTTGGTCACATTCGCTTTATGATTGAGAAAACATATTACAAGCTATCTGTAAGTAATGGCAGTGTCAATGGCCCAACAAACACTTACAAAGTAAATAACATCTTTCTACTTTCGTTAGATTTTGTTGCTGACTCTTCGCGTTTCAGCTGAATAATTTCAAGTTTTTACCGCAGGATAGGGTGGCAATTAACATCAGATGAAAGTTGAAACACTTTCAGACCATGCACAGGTCGGTTTCTGACTACTTGACAAACCTGTGTTTTTACTTGCCGGCAAGGTGATCGGAGACCATAGATGAAACCGTGACGGTTCAATCACAAAAAGGCTATAATTGTGGTTGAACCGTCACGTTGACCTATACATGTTTAATTAACACAAATAAATATCTAAAACAAATGCTATTGTTGTTAAACAGTGTCTATGGCCTAACTGCGTAAAAATGACTTTGAAACTGGATTGCTTCTTAGCCAAGGCTTGTGCTTCATGGCATATAAAACGTATATAACTGTTATATTCACGCATTTAGTTTTAAAATTTTTAAAAACAAAAATCTACGATGTTCTGTTGATGCTGCAGACAAGGGTAAGTTATAGCCTACAGTATCTGTAGCACACCAGAGTTGTCAAAGAGGAATTTTTGCGGTGCTCTTGAAATAAAATTTAGATCACATCACCATTAGGTGGGGGCGTCGGAAGGGGAGCAGGGGATTTTAAAACTTTACATTTTTCGTATTAAATTTTTAGCAAAAAAGGTTGTTTTCTTAGTTTCGAGAGGGAGAAACGAAATTTCACGACTTTTAGACCACCTGCAAAATTTTTTTGGTTATCCCTGGAAAAATCCACTATTGCCCCCCTGGAAAAAATCCTTCCGACGCCCATGTAGGTGTAGGTGGATACAGCAAGCTAGCGCACCAGAAACAGCTGCGTAAAGTGTTACTCCTTGTTTTACTTTCGGTTAGTGATTACAAGCGCGTATATGCAAGTCTATTTCATTATCGCCAACTTCCACATGGAGCTTAAACCTCAGGTAAAGGTCAGCCATTGTATGAATTCTCCAGCATTTATACTATATGCAATGTTTGTTTAATCATGGACAGTTAGTAAACCATACTGCATTGATCAGGCTCGTCTAAAAGCTGAAGTAGGATAGATTCTTTGAGCAGTTTCGTTGATTTGCACTGACGTATTGCTTTGGCTTCCACACCAAAAGCTTTATTAACCTGAAAATTGTCGGTTCTACTTTCGGAATTGGGGGGCAATTGCCCCCACTGCCCCCCCTGGCTACGCGCCTGATACTGGGCCCTTCGAAAAACAACTGCTTTTATGAGCAGCAAAAACTGATGGGGACAACTGTTGTTGTTTGAAACGCCCGACGTGATTTCATAAATTTTTGGTTAGAGCCTGTTACACACAAATGGAATGACGTACAAGGACAACTCCTACCGTAAGGTCAACGGTGCATCAGCAATATTTTTCGATGCAATACAATGGCTTATCCGCTTTCCAAGACACACAAGTTAACCCCGAAGAGTTTGTTGAACATTGCTATCAAAGGCATAACTGTGCGCTTGCTACAATCTGCTGGCAACATCAGCACCTCACGCATTACTGCATTTTTAGAATTTATCCTGAAAACTGTTACCGCAAACTTTTACACAAACGGCCCAGACAAGTTAGCCAAGATAACCGTCAACACGTTACAGGTTTGCTCAACTGGAAAGACCGCCAGAATAAAAACCTAGGAACTGAAAAGCAAAGGCCCGCGTTATACACTGTGGTGGCAGATATGAAAACACTTTATCCAAGCTTGTGCAGAGACACTGTGACTAAAGCTCTTGAATACTCCCTGGAGAAACATTCCATCTTCCACATCAGGGCCCGTAAAATCGTTGTTGAACTGAACGCAATTTGTCTTTAACAACGTTGCCACCCGTAATGACAAACAAGTATATACCCAAAATCACAGCCGGTGATAATCATATGTTTCACTAGCGCAAATAGTGTGCATTACATCCTACAGCCGATTGCTGATGTGGTAAGTGAGGCGAAACTTCTCCGTTGGTCCCGCTGACATAATTTGGACAACCGCATCCGAAAAAGCGTCAAATGGTCGCACTCGGCAGACACTAATTTCAACATTTGCCCACAGTGGTTTGGAAGTAACTGCACGGGTTACCAGGTGGACGAACTAGAATTCCTCGATGTTAACCATTGCATAACTCCTGAAGATGATTTTGGATTTGCAACCAAAGGATTTGCAACCACTTTTAAAAGTCAGAGTGGAAGGAAGGTAGTTCATTAACGGTAAATCACACCACCCAAACGACGAAATTTAGTCAGTTTTATTCGCAGAGGCAATGAGATTGGGGCGACTCAACCAAAGAAAAGGAGGTTTTCCCGCCAGCTTAAACCAACTTAAAAAGAATCTATCCGCTCAAACTTTCCTTTGGAGATGAAGAATGACATGAGAGCAATGGCATTAAGATGGGAAGAAGTCCTCCAAAATGTGACAAAAAATAAGACATACGAGTTTGGACCTAGAAAAGATCCATCAGATCTTAACCAAAACTAACCATATACAAGCACCTTGCTTTAAATAAGATAAAAAAACAAACCGAAGATACGTCAGGGCCTTGTAACCACTATGTACTTTGTAGTTGCCATGGAAAATGCAACAAATCCATGGTCCCAACTATTTCACACATATTGAGGCAAAATGGAAAACTTTCCCACTGAAACAATACCTGTCATGCGTTAGCTATGGTATATAAGTGGCGACTGTTGGCCAAACAGTAAAAAAGATTCCAAGAGATGGTGAATGTACCGAAATACTTGGAACAAGCCGGATAAGATTGATGACAACAACCAAATGGCTTTATCGCGGCACTATGCAGTGTTCCATGACGTCCTAAATAAACCACATATTTGTGTCCCTTACAATGTTACTTTTGTAGAAAACCCAGTTTTGACTGTCTGGCTGCTTGCGAAGATAAATTGCTTAACATACTAAACGCACGAAGTCACATTTAAAACATGGCCCTCCCTCGTGTGAAATAATTTTGTCTCGTCTTTTTTGGGAGCCTGCGATGTTCATTTATACTTCTTTTTGCCATTTAACATTTACAGGCCCTCCCTCTATCTTACGCCAGTCAAGTTTTCGACCTCAAGGCAGTACGAGTGCTTTCACAGCTGTGTTTTCGTCGCCCTGTAATTGGCCTCAGATTAATTTTTTTCAGTTTTAGTGAAAGCAATTTTATGAGAATGACCGATTTTCCTGTTTTTATTTACCGCAACTTGTATTTTGGTTTATTCATTTTAGTCTAGGACAGTGGTGGGCAATTAATTTGCCACGGGGGCCACTTCGAGAAGGCCGCGTTTGGCGGAGGGCCATATCTTCTAATGAAAAAAGAAACAAGTCGATGGAAATTGAAGCGAGTCTCGGGTCAAGTAAGCCTCAGGGCTAAAATTTTTTGTGATAAGGAATTTTCAGATTTGATGATTTTTCCTGAATGTTTCTGCGGGCCACTGAAAAAACTGTGGCGGGCCGGTAATTGCCCACCCTTGGCCTAGGCCCAGGTGTGTTTGTTTTCTCTGCTCTTGCTTTAATCCTTGAGAATTTCACTGGTAAGCATCTGCTTGCAGTTTTCAGGATTGGGCATGTGTAGGGTTACGTGAAAACGATTCCCTACTTAAAAAATTGCTGATTGATTCGACTGAGTCGCCTTCGTGGAGACTAATTACTTGGCTACCGCGTTACTATTTCCTATACCTCTGTATATGTTTAAAGAACGTCTGTAAATAGACAAAGTTTTTCCAGATGCTTTGAAGTGTGCAACACTGTGCTGGACGTCTTTATTTAACACATGACAACCTTGCTTCCTGAGAACAGTTTTGCTGTTGAATGCAACAATGCAAACTGCAAGTTAAAAAAAGACATTTTCGTGTTCTTAACAACATTATTGATATCTGCTAACATCCATCTTAGACTGATGCATTTAAGCAAACGGTAAAATTTTAATGCAGTGTCAAAAACATCAAGTTTAAGTTTTCTGCTGCTTAAAATGTATCGCAATTTTATGAAAACAATTGCGTAATTTAGGTACAGGATTACAAAACGCAAATGTGCAAAATGATTGAGTTTCAACATCGTACCTGATTATGACGTGATTTTTGCCAGCAAAAAGTTTCAACTTCCTCAATTTAAATATCATTTTTATGATTTGTGCTTTGCGTCGACTTGTTCGTGGTATGGCAATTCATATTACGTTGGAAGGAGTAATTTTGACGTTACAGCATCATTATGTTGCGGTCTGCGGCAGATAGATTTGGCTTGTTGTGTACTGTTTTGAGTTGTGTAGGCCTGTCTTAACAATTAGTTTGTTGCATTTGCGAGCAGTTAGCAGCACCATAGCAGTTGGGCACAGGCTTACCACATTTTATCGCGCTCCTTCATTTGTCATGTACGTCACATGCACGACCAAGTTTACTACTCGGCCATTCGTTTTCGTTGTTGAAAACAGTTATTGTGCGTATTGTGCTCCATTTTAGTTAGTTTTAGCTCGGTCGAGATTCGTACTTCGAGATTTCGCATTTCAAAATTTAGCCGCCATTTATTAGTTTTGGATATCGCAGTTAACTTAGATGGCAAAACCTAAGCAAGCAAGATTGCATAGTTTTTATTTTCTACGAGATGTCAAGATTTGTAGCCCTTAGAAACAGCAACTTGACCTACGCCCACTGTGGAAATATTAATTGCACCCATTAGTGCTTCTATTCCTGGGCAAACAATCTTGGGTTCGTTCTTAAACATCATTCGCAACTTACCGGTTTTGAGAGACATAGACTAACTTTGGATAGTCCTAAAAATGTGGCGGTTCTCGATACCGTTAGACAAAGTCATCGCAAATTTCTGCAAGTATGGCTTGATTACGACAGGTTTTCCATTTGGTATATCTACACACAACTCTCTGATGGAGGCGGTTTATCCAAGATATGCATCGTGATGCAAACACGTCTAAAGTGTAGAAATCTCAGAAACCTTGTTTTTGTCAAAAACATGCATTGACTTCAAGAAATTCGTTGAAAAGGTTGTTGACCACCGAGATGCTGTTTACCACAAAGAAACAACTTCTGCTGCAAAACTTTTTGCCAAAATGGAAACTGGCCAAAATTTTACATTATTTTTTTTCTTCAAGCGTTCTCAATCAAGCGAAGACATAGAGACTTGAACATTGCGTCGATAGAGACTTGAAAACCACGCAGTGAGAATACACAAATTTGAAAGCACCAATGTATCCAATATAGTGGCCGTTAGTCGAACACCCAACATTTCAATCAAGAGGTGGACACTCTAACATTGAGCAATCGCCCCCCCTAAAGCCACATTATATTATACTTAAAACGGTCATCCCTATCTCCATGTCGTCCACAACTGCGTTCATTTCCACTACTCTCGTTACCCTGTTTGTGAGTGACTGAGGGGCAGTGCACTTGTGGATCACCTTAAACAATTTGCTGCGTTATGGAGCAGTTGCTCTGAGGCTGAGTGTAAGTTTGTTTGCTGCTAACTCGTATGTTCATTTTATTTTGGCAACATCCCTGAGCGTCTTTGGACCACATGATGGGAGCCTTTCACATTAAGGAGTAATTCACCAGATTTCACGTCGGTATGCCGGTGCCTAAACATTTTTAGGAGCTTTGTTTTTGCAAGTTGCTAGGTCGTAATTTCGCTGTGGCTCAAAAGTGTTGCTTGGACGCATACAAATTTTCGCTTTCTACATCACACCAACTTTCTCTGTCTATACTTCAATAGAACATTTAACGAAATCGATGAAGTGCTTTTTTGCGAAAATGTAAACTGCAAATGAGGTAATAGCCGGAAGCAATTTGTTTGCCACTGAGCCCCTGGCAAGCACTTAGATCTCTAATATCTGAAAAATCAGTTTTTACAATACGATAAAGCATGGATAAAATTACATTACCTTGGATTTACGTCAGCAGGTGATAATTGCAAAAATTCCGAAAGAAGTCTCCACAACATTAGTCCATCTCCAACAAAATCAACGACTTGCAGCAGCAGAAAAAACACACGCGCAAAAGCATTTTGTGTGCTCATTTTACGTCATGAACTACTGGCTTACGGATTAAAAACAGGCTAAAGTTCTGTTCTTTCTGCTCATACAACAAAAGGCTGATTGCATTTTAAAGAGCCGTATTGTTATGTTTTGACAATATCCTCCAATTTCATGTCGTTCAAATCCTATTTTGAAAGAAACGTTTTTAATGTTAAACATGTTTTGACTTCAAACTTATGTTCGTTAACAAAAGCCTCAAATTGGCGATATTATTAGGTCTCGGATATAATCATTCTAGTTTTGGACGAGAAGCACTGTATTCTTCAAATTATGCGTTGTGCTCATATAAACCATTTCTAAAATATTACTTTGTCTTTTGCGATATGATCTTGCAAATTGTTTAAATAAACAATTCATGTTTTGCATGACATTTCCAGAAAGTGCGGAATCTATTGACCTTTCAGATTTTTATATCATTAGAAACTAGTCGAAATTTGTCCAGTATTGCGTGAAAACATCTTCGAAGTAATTCAGCTCCCAACAAAGCTAATGTTGTATCTTTTTGTCGATCTACCAATGTCTACTGCTATGCTTGAATATAGCTAATGTTTTCACTTTTCTTAGAATCGACAAGATAATATCCCTGCATGCATTATTGTTTTGACAATTACAATGAAAAATTATGCTGTTCTCATATACCTTTTGTAAAAAATTTCTCCAGACGGCCAAAATTCGATAAAGCTGTTAAAAACGTGGAATGAAAATTTTTGCATATTAGTTAGAGCAGGGTTTCCTAAACTTTCTCTGGCCATGTACCCCTTCAGCATTTTGACAGATGAGCACGTACCTCTAAAATTTTTTATGAGAAAAAGACTGAGGAAAATAATAAAAATATATTTACCAATAAGCACATAATGATTTTTGAAAATAATATTCACTGATATATGTATACATAATTCGAAATCAATAATGTATAAACATATTTTTCCTTCTATTGTTAACTTATTTGTACCCCTTCAGATAGGCAAATGTACCCCTAGGGGTAACATGTACCCCAGTTTGGGAACTCCTGAGTTCGAGGTATAAGCGCCACAACCAGTCCCGTCGCCACGGGGGGGCTTCGGTGGGCTTATCCCCCTCAAACAGCTCCAACCCCCCCAAATTGAAACATGAAACACTATGAATCAGTGGAGTTTTGTCAATTTTTTAATGTCAAGCCTCCTCGCACAAAAGCAAAACTCTCCCGCAGACACGCAAAGCCCCCTATTGAAAATTTTCTGGCGACGGTTCTGGCCACAACAACGGTGATGACACATTTGTATTCAAGGAATGACCTGGAAACTTTTTCAAACCAAGCACATTTTGCAGATTTGCGAACCTAGCTGCAGATTCTGTTAGCTAATGCATAACTTATGTTCCAATAAATGTCAGGGAAATGGTTTAAAAATATCTTTCTATATGTCTTTGTTAAGTTATTGGAATAGGTATTCAGCATCAATAACTCAAGGGAGGTCAAGACTTGCATATGAACTTGGTTTAGACAACTTAATTTTCAGTTCGTATTGAGTGACTCTGCTCCAGCAAGAATACGACATAGACAGTACATATGCTGTACCATCAACAAATCATTATCGGCGTGTTTGCTAGTTTGTTTCAGTATAAACAACAACAAGAAGTTCGCAATACTCGGAAAGCAAACTATGAGCTCATGAAACAAACCTCTGCATGTTCCGTTTTATAACAGTCAAAATTTTATTTTCGTTCATACCGAAGATACAGCTTTGCTTTTGCTTGATTTTGCAAGAACCTTTAAATTGAAACCGAAAGTGCAAGTTTGAAAATAATTAGATTGCATTTCAATTGATTCTGCGCGTGGAAGATTTTCCTACACTTGATTAATTTCTAAGATATCTTCAGGTGCTAAGCTAAGTTGAAACACTGGAGCAGAAGCAAGCTGAAAAATCCTTGTTGTTATTAGCATTAGTTAAATGGCCAACTAAATTACCGGATGATGATTGGAATAACCTCTACAACGATAACTGCATTAAGGAGGTAATTTGGGTAAGAGCTCGTATTTATGAAAATTACATTCATGAAACTTGAACAATTCAAATAATTGGAAAATTTCAGGACATTATTTATGCATGTTGTCTATTTTCAATGACGTTCTAAATTTTATTAAACGTAGATGCAAACATGAGCGTCGGAAGTACTTTTCCAAGGGATGGCGATAGTGGATTTTTCCAGGTGGTGGCCAGATGGATTTTTTTCAGGGGGGACAAGAGTGATGAGTTTTCATTTTACCAACTCAAAACTAAGAGAAAATATTTTTTACTAAAGAGTTGATAGGAGGGCCACAATAGCTCTGTGGTGAAGTGTCCGCCTCTCTATTGGAAGGTTGAGTGTTCGATCCACAGCCACTGTGTAATATTGCCGTCGCGCTCTTTGGGCAAGAGCGTTCACCTCAACCGCCCCGTCAAGAAGCACAATTCAGGCTTCGGCCTGCCGCCAATTGCCGTCACCAAAAAAGAAAGCTGATAGGAAATTATCAAATTTCAACACCCAGGGGGCAAGGCCTCTTTTCACCCCCGTTTCGGGCGCCAATGGAAAAAATCTTGTTTTTATCAAAGCATTTTTCTTTTAGACTTGCTGGGGTTTTATATTTTCCAATTGCGTGCAACCTATTTGAAGAGGGTTTGAGAAAATAAAAAATTGTGATGATTGGCTACAGCCCGTACACAATTTATCAGAAGCTGAAAGCTTCTACGCGACTTGCATAGCGATCAGTGTTACTAGTTAAAACAGAAAGAATGCAAAATTTGAGTTTTTGTTGCGTAAGGAGCGATGCCAAGCTTGTGTTATAAAACAATTATTAGCCCATTTTTGACGTCTTGAGCTTTTTTGTCGCCATTATAGTATGCTTGGGTTTCTGATGGCATAATCTGCAGTATTTACGCCTGAACCATGTTACTCCAAATTCTCCGAAGATTTCGAAAAACAGCAGTGGAAATGACTTTCGTAATTAGGATACAGAAAACTGGAAAAGTGAAAATTCTGAAAAACAGGGTTTCAAGCACATGCATACGGAAAAACTTATGTTAATTAAAAGCGAAACGCTAGGCACCTCTTGTGTAAATATGTGTTTATGACTGCAATACGTAAAATCATATCATACCTTGGTACGCTGCCAGTCAGTGAGTGACTTTGTATCTCTCTATAATTTTATCAATTCGTTAAAAATTTAATACTGTTGTGTTGAGTGCAAGCAGCAAGCTTCAATTTAACTAAGTATGTCACATCATCTTGAAAATTAACGTCATTTAACTACCGGGGACTTCCACTTTGGTTCAGTTGGATCTACGTAATGTTAATACATGCGTACATACGTTTGGATATAGCTAATGCTTACAACTGTTTTTTTTCTGGATGTCTTTCGTGACTTGAAACCGACATGCTACGAAATGAGTATTGCTACCGGCTATTTCGCAAGTCGATGAATTGCGGCCTTACAGGGGTTCAAGTGCAGCATACAAACGATCTGTCATTACATAATGCACCAAAAGCAAGCTGATTCCTTTGTAAGTAGTTTGCTTTTTGCCCTCTGTCTTATGTTTAGTTTTTCTTAGCTTTCAAAGCTTTCCATTTTTCTGCAGACGCATGTAAAACTACTGATAAAGCCAAAACCTGCCTCCCTCCTCTAACAGAGGTTTTGTTGATCACTGCTGACACTACATGTCTTAAGTTTGCCACATGCTCAGAAGTTCCAGAGGACTTTACCTAGGTATTGCTGTGTAATTTTCCCTTTGCGCCAGGACAGAAAATCTAACTAAACGTACTTGCTTCGGATTGCTATTTTTAACAGGCGTTTGCTCAAAAACGTCGGTTGCTCTTTGATACGTTTGGTTGACCATCCATAAAGGGGACTGTCCAACATTTTTTGGTTTTTGCCTTGCGAGTTTTCGGAAAAAAGCTTCACGTGACTTTGTAAGCAAAGCAAGACATGAAAACGACTGCAGTTAAACGGAAACCTTGGGGCAGGTACCTGCAAAAGCTGGCACTGTCACTTCAGCAGGACGCAAACATTTGCATGATATGGCAAACGACGCTACACACCTTTCTGCAACGAATTGGTATTTTTATTTATGGTTGGTTTCTCTGATGGCTTATGCAGATAGTGCACAGTCACATACAAATAAATAAATAGAGCGACCCACACATGTGCATTGGCCATTTGCGCTATTTCAAAATTTTGTTATATTTAAAAAATCACTCTAAATAACCTTTTTTACCATAAAATGTTTGTTATTGAAAAAAACATTTTAATTGACAAAATCTTTGAAACTAAAGGGTCATTTTTTCTCAAAATCAATTTTTCCCAAAAATGTTTCATTACCAATTTTTTTTCTTTGCTGCTCCCATTGAAGTGTTTCCCATTTAAATTTGCGAATAAGCCATGTTGTAAATTAATATGTTGCATGTTTGTTTTTTACTGCAGTTTTTATTTATTATATTATTGTAACCTTGTTTCTTTTAAGGTATGTTGCTTTGCATTCTCTTAACAAAGTCTAATGTCTTATAATAATTTATTCACCTAAGCTTAACCTATCAATTACTCGAAATGAGAAAGGGATTTCTTCTCTTACGCACGTCAGAGTTATTTAGTGCTGCAACTGACAAATTTATAGCCTGTCCGGTTGCAGGAAAGCCATTATTCTGATGAGAATTAAGAACCTTACAGAATTGGGCAACATGATTTTCTACAAGCGTTACAACAAACATGCCTGATGACCTACCCTAGTGCTTGTGGTATGGTATTCCAAGCTACACCTAAAACATCTATGCACTGCACCAAAACTATAATCTAACTGCAAGTGGGAAAATGCAAACGCACTTGTAAATGCTCTGCTAAAGGCTTGTTTCTGACTTATAAGCGGTAGCGAAAGCAAGGGATTTGACTGGTGGTAAACCCGGCAAAAGTTTACTTCTTTTACTCTAATCATGTTTCGTGGCCGAAAGCAATGTAGATTGCTTGAAAAAGCAGTGTTTATTCAAGTAAGATACGAACAGATGCGAAACGTAATCTGATTTGCAGTTCATCGTCATTCTATATTATAGACAATCAAGCACACAATTGCTTGCAAGCAAAACAACGACCAACAACAGAAGTTTAAGAACGCACAAAAGAAATCAACGAGAAGCAATTTATTCTTCAGATGATCTAAAAATTAAAACAATCATAAAGTGGACTGTATATAAGCTAACAGGGTTTGATTACAAAAGTATATTCTGTTGATATTAATCTTCCAGCAGGGGCGTGCGGAAGTCTGGTGATGCCCGGGGCAAATACTTGTTTGCATGCGCCCCTACCAAATCTTAGTATTGAGGAATGTAAGAAATACAGCCACAGCAATATTACCTTCCCAGACCTTCGCCACGTGCAAAAGGATTCCGCCACAAGTGAGAAAAAGAAAAGAAAAAAACTGCCCGTGTCTCGTATCACGTTACGCAACAACTGCAAGGGCCTTGAACGTTGTAAAATTTACGTGCAAGGCCACAGAGTTTTGCATGGCACTTTCAGCCAGACAAAAGTGAAGTACGGTACGTTTCCGAAAGTTCGCTGGCGCTCTACTCAAAAATACAAAGCACGTTTTTAAACACATCGTACTTGGCGCCGAAAGTGCTTTAACAGCTCCGAACGATATTCTTTCTGACAAATTTACTGTACTATTTTGATCTTTTTTACAACAATTGCAAGCGAAGAATCTATCGCTAAATCGTTACGCATGATGTAGCCCTGTGACACAGTCTAGGGTACTATGGTGTCCCATGCGTGCCGTCCTAAAAAAAATTTGTTTCTGGCATTTTTTGAAAAAACGCAACACAAAAAACATTTCAAAAACTAAAACTATTTTACTTTCGTATCGAAAAAACTTTCGTTTCGCAAATGTTTTCCAAACAAAAACATTTTCGTTTTCAAAAATTATATTTTCGTTTCGGAAGCACTTGCATTCAGTTTACAAATTAAAATATTTTCGTTTCAAAAACAAAAACAACTTTACTTTCGTTTCGAAAGCACTTTCGTTTTGCAAATGTTTTCTAAATAAAAACATTTTCGTTTAAACAAAATTTTAATTCGTTTCGGAAACACTTTCACTTTTGTTTCGGAAACACTTCGTAAACCAAATCGAAAAAAATCGCATCAGTTTTGTGGTCGTGGCCGATGCGTAACACCCTCCGTTTAGGGCCAGCCTTTCCACTTGAGAAGGCTTGATATGCAGATTCTCCTATGTCGATGTCTGGCTCCAGCAGCTTGTGATCGTATTGCGCGCACGTGTAGACTAGTCTGAGTCTTTCCTTGTTGTGATAACCTGTCCTTGGGGCAATGTCTTTGAGGGATTTGTGATATTAGACGTTTTCGATACGAAAGTAAAATTGTTTTAGTTTTTGAAACGTTTTTTTTATTTTTTATTTCAAAAATATGCCAGAAACAAAAATGTTTCAGGGTGGCACGTGTGAGCGACCATACACAGTCCAAACTGACACTAACAATGAAACCAAGCGGACAAGACACCATCGGAACATGAAGCATTCTTTAATCATAGATCCAACTCTGAACAAGCAAGTTTAAGAGGTATCGGTTTTGATCATTGTGCCTGTGTGGCATTCTTGCTGGCAATTCCCTTAGCGCATTGAAGGGTTGACAGTGACGCAAGCAAGCTAACACTCACAGCAAAACAATCACAAGCTACGAAATGCTTTTCTTGCTTAAGCTTTGGAATGTTTTCGTTTTTGATAAGATGACGTTTGGAGTACCCTTGCTTTGCACCATCTTTACATCGCTCCACTTTCCCAGAACGTGATCACAGCAATCACGATGATCACTGCAACAAGGAGGGAAGCCACACGTTTGGATTTGGTAACGATCAAGTTCTGCAAGATTTCCTGAAAAGCATAATTGCCGCAACATTTCTGTTAGCTATTGCGGTTTCCAAATCTCAGCAAATATCTCCATAGGTTTGTGTCTGTTTATACTGAAAAGCTGCTTGAAATTTCGATGGCTGCTTCGTTGTTTATGTCCTTGCGGAAAACAAGCAAATATACAGCATTTGTTTTAAGCTAACCAGACCATGTCTAGACAAGGGGGCGACTAAGAGTTTAGTTTGAATATCATTAGCTGCAAGAAGTTTCAATGTTTATGTTTCATGCCATGTTTTTAGCAAATCAAGCGCATAAACGTGTTTCATTTAATCATTTCTAACACAAGTAGTAGGGTAGGCAGGCCCGTAACCAGCTTGGGACACCAGGAGGGATGAAGAACTTTCTGAGAGGGGCCCAAATTTTTGAACTGTGTCCAATAGTTTTAAACTATGTCCAACACATATTTCCAGGGGGGCGAAAAATTTTCTAGGGGGTCTTCGCCCTCCCCTGGTTACGGGCCTGAGTAGGCCATTGAAATTGCTGATTGGCCACTGCTGATTTTGCACTCAGAGTTTGCACAACTGCAGAGCAGCAGCTTTCTGTTTGCGTGGCTGTGATCAACAAAAAATCATCAAATGGCAATCTCTGAAGGCTCGTGCCTCGAATGCTTCATGTGTTTGCTCCAACTGCCTTCATCGTTTCTATAACCGCTTTGTACTTGGACGAGATTTCGTACCTCAATCGTTGCCAATGCAAACGTGATATGTAATCGGATTAGTGGTTTCGTTTGTGCTGATTTTCCTGGTTCCAGCATTGCATTGGGAAAGGACAAAGCGTTTGCCAGCATTGTGGCGCATGTAGACCATCAACACTAGTTTTGAAATCTTAATTCTGATCCTTATGTTTTATTTTCATTAAAGTGTCTCTCTGCGAATATTTAAAGTTTATCTGGGTCTGTGACCATTGACGTCGGAAAGGGGGGAAAGGTGGGGAAAAAGACCCCTGGATTTTGAAATTTGACATTTTCCTATTAAACGTTTAGCAAAAAAATTTTTTTAAAGGTTGTTTTCTTAGTTTGGACTGAAATTTCACCATTTTTGTCCCCCCTGAAATAACCCTTGGCTGCTCCTGAAAAAATCCATTGTTGGCACCCCTGGAAAAAATCCTTCCGACGCCCATGGCTGTGACTAATAAATAATGCTGTACCAACACATGTAACTGACAGAACCGGAATTAAATTTGAAGTGCAATTACAAGTTTCGCCCGTATACGCATAAAACAGTTTTATGTTTATGTTCATGGACGCACAAACTTAAACACAAACTAATCTTTATCATAAGAGAAAAAGTTGAATAGTGTGAAACTATGAATTGGCAGAAAATGAAGATCTGCTTTGTTGCTCAGCTTACTGCAATAGTTTGTGCTCTTTGCAAGGCTGGTCTTTGTTTTGCTGATGTCAGTTTTAACAGAGCCGCTGCTTAAAAATACCTTTGGATATATTCCGCTTGGCTGTGTTGCTTCCTCCAATTGTTAAATGTAGTATTAGGGACAGTAACGTAAAAAATAACAATTAAAGTGAAGTCATGCATGTCTCCACTTAAATCAATGGTTTTTGAGTTGATGCTTTTTTGCAACTTGGGGTGACTTGCGAGTTTTTCTCTGTTGAATGTTGTTTAACTTAAAATTTTCCTTGAGTTCGAATATTGGCATGATTTCGCTTGCTCTGTAAGTGCTTCTGCGCAAGTCATCTATTTCCATTTTCCGTAAGGCACATGCAATACCTTTATCTTTCCCCATAACGTCTACGTTACAAACGATACTGTCAAACAGCCTGTGCAAGCAGGCTGCGGCAGCGTGTTGAGAACTCTTGTGAACGTGATGTTGTGCAAAAAAAATCAGTGCTTCGTTGGGGTGTTAGATGAAAACAAATTTATTAAAGAGGTATCAATATAAAAAAAACTACATACACAGTTTCTATACATATAAGACAGTCCCAAAATTTCTGTGAGATGCTGTACTCGCTGTGGGTTGATAAAAGGTAAGCGCCAGACTCCCATTTGTGGCCAGTAGTGGATAAAATAAAAATAAATTTAATTGGCCTTAGGTCATGTCAATTTTGTATGCACTTCTGCAAAAATTTTAAAGCAAGTCTTGCTGCACCTTTGCTCGCTAAAGTACTGCTCCAGTCATTGCTAGATTCGAGACTCTTGCAAGTATACCTAAAAACACAAAATCGTAACATTTGAGGGTTTTTCATGAGGTAGAACTGACGTTGTCAAAAAGACAAACGTTGTTACGCTTTTGTCCTTTGTTTTGAATGCGTATTTGTTCAGTGCCATTGAATATAACACCAGTTTCGGGAACAATCATTTTTATCAGACAAAAGGAGGTAACAGGGGCAACATTGAAAAACAACGTCGTTTAACATCCAGTGTGCAAGTTGTTACCTCTATTACATTGCATTACCTTTATTCTTTGTGGATGATTAGCTGCTACGATTGATCCCATGTTTACAGCTGCAAAAAGATCGTGCACAAACGTGACTTGTCTTAACAGTACGCAGCTTTTAACATAGGCATCACAAACTTTACTCAATATTGTCGTCTCTTCGGTTGTATGCTGATTTCTATAACAACATCTGCAAAATAATCTATGAATGTGATAGGCAGTGCTGTTATTCAGCTTAGTATTTCTGAATCAAGTTACCTTCATCCTGGCAGTTCCGCCTTTCAACTACTTTTGAAATTAGACGGCTTTGGAAATACTGTAATCATTTTTGCAAATTGAAGCAACTATCATTTTTGTAAAAGCTTTGGGGCTACTCAGATCTTTGAAAAATGATGTCAGTCAAACCAGTCGATTTTTTATAAACAACTAACCAGTTTAAGTTCTTATCTTTGTTGTTGATAAATTTATTCTAAGCAGCAGCTTTCATCAAATTGAAGTTTTGGCATAAAATTTTCTGAAAGCAATGGTCATAACTTTTGTTTCTTCAATTTTTTTGAAAAGCACAAAATTTTGTGAAAATCGTGCACTATGCTCAAGGAGCAAAGATGACTTTTGCCGAAGCTTGAAACAATTGCTCAAAAGACTAGAATTATTTTTATGTTTAAATAATTCTTCAGAAAAAGGCAAAAATTGCTGACCACAATCGTAAAAGTCTTCGAAAAAGTTTTTAAAAAATTTCAGCTTTAACAACGACACGATTTTCAACAACCTATATGAAAGTATTTTGTAGCTTTTCTCTGCTCCAGTTTGGTGAACATAACTGATAATTGAACAGAAATTCCGTTTGCACTAACAAATATAGAGTAGTTGCTAAAATTATCACTGAAATGCCGTTGAAATTTGACGGCTAAACAGCAAAGGTTGCTTGAAACGTACAGCTTCACCAGTTTCCACCTTTTATACAAATAGACGGAAAAAAATTTAGAATTTGGTTCTAATAGGGTCATTCCACATCAATTCAACCGCTGCCTTTGGCTCAGACCCTTTGGATTTTGTTTAAAAATGACATACAGCACTAACATACTAACAGACACAAACGAAATTCTAGGAATATCACTGCGTAAAAGTTTTCACTCCTTCTTTCGTACATTTTCACCTATTTGTGGATGGCATTCTTTTAAGTTTAATAAAGATATAAAATTGAAAATTTTCTGTTAGTAGAATTTTTGCAGTTCCTATAATTAATCTTAGTCAATTGTTCCTTTCTGACCACTTTGAATTACCTAATTACCGAATTAAGCTTAAATTTACTTCAATGTTAGATTATTTCAATTGTATTTAAAATTCATTCGTGTTTTTTGACAAACGTGAACATTTTGACCCATGTTGACCTAACAAATAAAATGGTGGGGAAACGCACTCCCAATGAATAAAGCCAAAAATTTGGCAGATTTGACAAAGGGTACACAGCGTGGACATAGGCTTTGAAAATTGTATGAAAAATGATTTCATTTCTATATTTTATAGCAGTCTTGACAAGGTGACACAAAACATTCACTGTCAAACCCAGGGTTGCGGAGTCGGAGGTAAAATGTCCGACTCCGTCTGCAACTCCGACCTTTCCAAAATTTCCGACTCCGACAATCGTCCTTTCAAAAATTTCCGACTACGACTCCCGACTCCTTAACATAACGTGAATGAAGCTTGGCTGCCAACAATTTTGTAGCAACTAGCAATCAATGGAAATCGTGGTACACAGCAAGATATCTCTATTTCAACAAAATTTCAAAAGAAATTGCACCATTTCAACAGGCACGAGATAGGATTCCTAATTTAGGAGTGCGATGCAAACAATGATTCAATTACACTTCCGGATTCGGAGTCGGATAAAAAAATCCGACACCGACTCCTAGTGTTCTTAGGAATCCGACTGCGACTCCACCAAAAAACCTCCAACTCCTTGCGACTCCGACTCCGCAACCCTGGTCATAACGGGTTGCGGAGACGGTGATTAGCTCTTGACTGTAGCAAAATTTAAGCAGTTATGTATGACATTCATCTGTGTGATACCGGCTGTTGATTGTCCCAAAGCTGCTCAGTGATTTACATTAGTAACCTATCCGCAACGCAAAAAAAACGTTTCCACCTTAGACAACTTTAAGAATCCAAAAACTAATTAGTATTCTTACAGCTGTAATGCTCCACTGTCCAGGTATGAACCGTCATTTGAGTCTGAAAGCGAAAGACGTTTCGGTGAGTTGAGCTTGTTTAACTAAATTCGACCAGTAAGGCAGTAATACATACAATCACAGTTCAGAAAAATTTTCAAGATCAATTAAATATGGGTAACCGAAACGCATAGATATACTGCGACCACGTTGATATAATTACTCATGCGTAGTGTTATTTTTAATTCATGCTCAGCCTACGTTCAAAGTATGCAGAAGCTGTTCAACTTTCTGTATTGATTCCTCCACTCTGGTAGCGTGCGCTTGAGAATTTTCTTTCGCAATACCTTTACGACTTGAATTCGGAACGTTTGAATCGAGAAATGCTCTATGTACACCGGTTTCTACGCCGGGCCAGTCCAGGAAAGAGTCTGCATTGAATACACTGCATCTCACCACAACTGACACTTTGGACAAGAACTGATTATGATGTACGTGTTCAAACTTGAGACGTTCACATTGTGATTTTCCAAATAACCAAACTTGCAAACACCAAAAAGCTGTTGCTAGCACAGGCACCTTGTAAAATTCATAAAAAAATTGCAAAAGATTAAAAAACTCAAAATCTGTCATATCAAACGAACTTTGAAGTTTTTTATCATTTCATTTGGTGAGATTAGGAAGTAGTATGCACTGCACCCATATATCCATCAGGCAAATACGTATAACAACCTCGGAACCTAAAGGACCGCAAAGCCACTACAGTTACTCCGACTTTGTCCGGTCATAACTTGCCGACCGATGGAGCTAGAGAGCTATTCAAACCCTCTAAAGAAGCAGAAAGTCTCCTAGCTTCGATTACAAAATCTGGGTGCTTTTAGATTTGAACTTTTTTTGGTGTGGCATCACGACTGAGGCAGGCCAAGGAATTTTTGGATGGCGTAATTACGGCCTAATAAAAAGTTTAAGTGGCAATTTCCACGTTTTTTCTTTTAAATTTAACTAGACGAAAATCCATATCTTTGGAGCCCTTGATTTGCCATCCAGCGTTAGTGGTTGGGAAGATATTGGCAAGATATGACCAAAAACAAGAATCAATTAATCTCCCATGGATTTCCTAAAGGAATTCAATTAATTATCTTGCTGCAAAATAGAGAGTGTGATGCAATAGCAAAAACAGAAGGAAAGCTTTTAGTTACAAAACAAAGTAGAAAACACAAAAACGCTTTGAAACTAGATGCAGCACATTCTAAAATCAGTGAAAACATGATTTCAAAACGTTTTGTATTTAAATTGCTGTTTCCATACTAAACTTCTGCAAATGTATTTTATCTGTAAGATTTATGTACTGCTTGAAAATAAGTCCCTGACATGACTTTTTACGATATTTGTGGCTCAAATACAAAATCTAATTATGATTTGCTGTCGGACGAAAAATCTGACAAGGTAGCTTAAACTATCACAGCGAGAACGGAACACGCACACACTTAACATGGTTGTTTTGACTTAAAGTGTGCAGCACGTGCTATGCCAAAATTATTCAAAAAAAGTTTCACAAAATCGCGTCACAACTATTTTTAGAAATAAATGCGTGTTAAACGAACGGATATAATTTCCAAATAAACCTTATGCGTTCTTTCGATCAAAAATTGATACACCACTTGCTCTTATTTGGGGCTAGATGCGATAATTGTATATAATGATTTTGATAACATTGTGGGGGAAAATCGTCAATCAAACAAACAACCAATTGGTAAAAACACTCCACTTCGCTTATTGATTTGATTCAATTTAAGCACATAACAGCACCAACAAAAAAGTCTCTAAAACAGGAGTTCCCAAACTGGGATACATGTATCCCTAGGGGTACATTTCAGGTTAGCAATAGAAGGAAAAAAATGTTTATATATTATTCATTTCGAATTATTTATAATATATTAGTGAATATCATTTTCAAAAATCATTGTATGCTTGCTGGTAAATATATTTTTGTTATTTTCCTCAGACTTTTGGTCATAAGAAATTTTAGGGTTGCATGCTCATCTATCGAAATGCTGAAGAGGTACACGGCCAGAGAAAGTGTGGGAACTCCTGCTCTAAAATAATAGTTATAGGCTGGAATGTAACCCACCAGTAAATCACTGCTGTCATTTGCAGTCTCCTCGGTTGCGGCCAGCGCGTGTATTGAGCAAAGACAATGCTCTGTCATCAGGGATATCTACACCCGGCTTTTACACACGGGCTTAATAGTGGGAGGTTATTGTAAAAATTAAACTTGTCAATTTTTTTCAAGCGACCCACTTCCATTCTTCAAACTAACCATTCATTCACTCATTGCATACTGCTTTTCCTCTGGGGATGGTCGCCGGGGCAAGCAGTCCTAGGAGGATTCGAAATACCTCACGGTTTTCAGCAATCATTGGTACTTTTGCTGGCTCCCGACAAAGACGGGACCAAAAGGTCGGAGCTGTTATCACGACACCTGTTCCTAAGTCGACCTATGGGCCCCTTACCCGTGGGCGTAACCAGTAGGACTTGCCTCGCCAATTTTTTCTGGAACATTCTGGTGGCATGGCAGAAGTAATTTGACTGAAAGTCTGAGATCTCTCTATTCCAGCGTTACTTAATTTTTTTCTACCTCAGGACCCCTTTTGGTCATGCCTAAGCAGTCCAGCACCCCCTACCATTGGCTAACACCTGGTTACTATAAGGATAAAGTAAAGACAAACGTATTCCTTTTACCTTTTACAGCCACATATTTGACCTTTCCCAACACCCCCTAAAATTGATTTCAGCACCTCCTGGGGGTGCTAGCACCCCAGGTTAAGAGACCCTGCTGTATTCAGAGGAGAAATCGTTCGGCATACAGGTTTAACGAACTTTACATCTGCACACTTTGTCGCGAAGTGTCACGCCGTGTACACTTCACAAAAATATCTCTGCCGCAGTCTTTACCCAAGGTTTATGCCCACAGGTGAGGATCGGAGAAAAGATCCATTAAAAATTGACACCTTTGCGGTGTTTGAAAGCCCAATCACGCTTTTTTTCATACCAAAATAACACTCAGGTTTTATACTTCTTTTTTAAAAGTATTGATCCTTAGTTTTTTTCAATAGTTTTGACAGCCAGATCAAATACAGCTTGCTTTGCAGACCGTATGTCATCACAAAATGTCTGCCTGCTGAAATCTCAATCTATGCTGAAAGCTGATGCGATGTCAACTTTGGATTCTGGGCAATGTGAGGATGCCAAGCATAATTGCGAAATAGTAAGAAGGGGTTGTCGACAGATTTTTGAGTTTCGAGTAACGTTTAGATCACTTACAACAAAACTTGAGAAAGACCAACCAAGAGCATAACCAACAACTGTGAGCCACACGATTCTAGCTTGCCAAACACCCTTTAAAGATATTTATAGCCAATTTAAACAATAAAGCATGCAAGCTGAATCCGTAACTCAATCACTTTTACAATACGTACCTGGTTGCAGTCGATCTGTATGTGCTGCATTGAGGAACATGACTTTTTTCAGGTCTTTCGAAAACAATTCCAAACAACCCGTAAAATCGCCCCACTGCTTCTCGAGAGCGCGCCTTGATTCAATGATGTTGCTGCTGTTTTTCTCCTTGTTCAGTCTAGCAAATATTCGAGCGATTTTGTCATCACTGAAGGTGACGCTGACACATACTTCATATTAGAAACAAAAATTTGTAATAGATCTTCTGAAAATTTCTGAGACAGCTAAAAACATGATGCTTCTTGTGAAATTTAATTTTTCTACCGACAGCTTCATGATTATTATTAATACAATTCTGCTTGTCTGTATGTGAAAACGTTTAACACAATTTGCATATTATCTAAACTGGTAATATGCAAATTGTGTTAAAATTTTGAATAAAACGCGGTGTTCATTTAAAGTTTCTTTGTGGAAGATATATAACATTTTGAAGCAAAAAAAGAACTATTCATTCGCTTTTCAAAAAATGTAATTTGAGCGCAATTCCTCTTATATTTGTAAATCATATTGTTTAAACGTTAACAATCAATAAACAAAATGACGTGACGTGCAAAAACCAAGCTAATTTAAACTAGTACCAAGAATAAAGGCAAGGTGTTCTAAATTAATAAGGAAGTATTTGCGTGGTACAGAACAAATATGCATGCTCGCATCATGCCGTAACAGCCCTCCTGTGTGGATACCCTGCACCATGGGCTCAATTTGGTGGGGGACACGGGGGACGTGTCCCCCCACTTTTCAGACGGGGGGACGTAATATGCCATGTCCCCCACACTTTTTTCTCTTTATGTTTTGTATTTCGAGAGGTTTCAAAAATAAAAGTTATGTTTGTCACGTTTTGTGTGAAGAGCTTTTCACGTTAGATGGCAGGCCATACATAACCAAGTTGATGTTGAAACAGAGTTTGGTGTGGTATCACTGATTCTGTTAGTTATAAATTTTAGCTTCGATAAAATAATTTTTAGCATTTTTCAAGTTTCTAGAGACCGTGAAAGATGTCAAGTTTCTAGAGACTGCTTCTGTCCGACATTTTCCCCTGTGTGGTATGCTGTTAGTAAGGATATTTTCTTGTAACAGTGAGAGTATTACAGCTGCACATGTGAGAGACCATAGCCCAGCCATGATTTGTTCCGTGCAGAAATGTAACTGGCTTTGTTGCAACATTGGTGTTGATTTTTGATGGCTTGTATTAGTAATTACAGTAGAACAGATAACGAATATCATCAACAGTTGGTTGTCACGCATTCAGAAACAGACAGCGTATAATTTAATGATGCTAGTGTATATAATGTTAGAAAGTTAGATTTTCAGGCAAATCTCTGTGAAGTTTTTGCCGAAGACAAAAAGCAGCGCTATTGTGGAGACTTAGTTTTGGGATGGGGAGTTTAGCAAAAGACTTTTTTCAAGCATTAGTGAACAGGATTTCAATCAAAAAGTTGAAGAAGCAGGCAACAGAATTTGCCTAGCTGAATAATGACCTATAGCTCAAAACGTAGGGACTTGACTCGGAAATAAGGATAAAATATACATTTATCCTAACTTCTTGTAATGTCGCAACAGTGGTGACCAACAAATAAAAATATATTTTTTCCGTGACTTTTACACTTTGTGCTTGTGCTGAATGCATTGGTTCGTAAGTCATCTAACTGACTTGAGTTTAACCAAATCCACAAAACAGCAGTGTTTTCATCCAAGGGCGAAACATTTGCTTTACAGATACATCACACCTAATTTTGTTGGACATCCTTTTCGCGTTGAAGGAGAAACTTGGTACTTTTTAGCCAATTCACCGTTGTGCACTTTGATTTCATCTCAAATATATTTTTGTGTCGTTATGTAAGTAGAACTCATAGAATGAAACTTTTGACATGGTGCAGAGTTGTAAGTCTGGCCGGGCTTTTCGGGTCGAGTCGAGCTCGGGCTTAAGTTTGTCAAAATATTTCGGGCCTGCGTAAAAATCTTTTTTATAACATTTAAGAGTAACGACTTTTTTCTTTCGTGACGTAGATTTGTTGTGCTCACTGCAGTAACTTCTGTGATTGAAGTGATTGTGATTTTTCTTGAGCTAATTCTGTTTGGAGACACAGCTGCATTCTTTTATTCTCTGCTGGGATTAGGATTAGTCTCACACTGTTTTTGAAAAGAGCGACAGCGGTGAGTAAATCAGCACGCGATGGCGTTGCATTGAAAAGATCAATCACTCACGCGATTCTTGGCTTGTTTTGAGAAGCCAACAAGCCGGCTTTTCATATCTATAGAGCTGTCCTAGAAAGGTTCTTTTATGCCTGTAGCGCCATCGTAGATAGTTTCGTGATTGTTTCGTTTTTCTTAAGAAACATTATATTGCGCAGTATTATCGTTGGCTAACATGCTACGTTTGTGCCAGATTATGCCAATGTTTTGGTCAAGGTGATTGCTATTTTCGGTGTGATAAACCGTGTACCTGCACACGACGTATTTTGTTACTCCGTATTTGCGCATATCTTAACAGTAAGTCTTAATAAGACTTAACTCGCTCGGTAAATTTGGCTTTCAGGCTTAAATCGGTCTTCAAAAATAAATGTCGGGCTCGAGCCGGGTTCGGTCTTGTGATTTCGGGCTCCGGCCGGGTTCAGGCTTCAAAATGAGGCCCTTTTACAACTCTGTGTGGGTATGTATGCGGGGGCCAACAAGGGGAGATTGAAAGGATACGTCCTCCACCCACCAACAGTAAAAATAGATTGAAATCATTTTGTGAAGTAGGCTACGCTAATTTTAGACCAAATGATTTTGCTGCTGGTAAGAGGATATCAATGTAGATTTTGGTAGGGGTGGGGCTGCATGCATGATGCCCAGTTGCATTAAAACTATTTGTAGCTTTTTCAAAAAACGGAAATGTGCAAGAAAAGCATTTATCGTCTTTATAACGTTAAGCGACTCGAGCAAGACATCAAATCGCGCTGTAACCCAAACTTATAAAATGCATGAAAACTGNAGAGTTCTACTGTAAGAGTGATATGCACGTGCGACCAATGCGATTCAGCATTTTGTGCACTCCAACTGACAGCACTGATAAAACCCAATTGATGTGTTCTGCTACAGTATATTGCTGTGCTTCTTTACAAGCACATTGCTATCCCAATATATTAATATCCCATTTGGATGTAAACAAGCACAGCAATATAGTAGAACACATCAAGCGGGTTTTATCAGTGCTGCCAGTTGGAGTGCACAAAATGCTGAATCGCCTTGGACGCACGTGCATATCACTTCAGCCTGGAAACAGGCTGAAACTACAGTGCCGTGTCCAGCAACACATTTAAGTATATTAATATGTAAATCATCTGCAAGGACAAAGCAAAGCGTGATTAGTGTTTCTCTCCAAACACATCTAGAAATAAGATTGGGAATCTATACATATAAAACGTCACTTCTGCATAGACCCGATGGCTATATTGGTTTCACACCAAGTTGTCCCTCCCACATTTTATAACAAAATTGCGCCCATGCCCTGCACGTCTTGCAATGCATACAACCTTGTTGCGTCTATCCACTCCTGGGTATGTCGAAACACTGCAGGTCTATCGTGGTCTACCGCGGCTTACTAACATGGAGACCGCGGTACAGGCCTGTAGTTTAGTTGGCCGCGGCAAGCCGCGCTAGGTCTTGTAGTTTAGTAGACGATGTTAGACTGCGGTAGACATACAGATTTTAGATAAACCGGCTACTCGTTTGTCCCATGTAGCTGTAAAAGTGTCTACACGATTAAGAATAAGAGTCAAAAATATTCTGATACACTAAGAGAATATTGGAATGGCGTCAACTGAATAGTGGCTCTTGTACTTTAGCCACACTCTACAAGATTTTCTTGCTCTGCGAGATGCCTTTGACTTAACTTGCTCGGTACTGCCAATTCTTCTCCATTACCTATACATGCGAATATTTTTGCAGAATTATCACCTTAAGTTTGTGGTGTTTGGTGTAACAGAAAGAAAAGTTTGTATTCCAATATCTCCTCCATTTTCATTACAAGTCGCAAAAATCCATTCCAGGAATTGAAAGTATGCGTATAGTAATACGGTTTATGAACGAGAATCTTTAAATATCTTTTGTAGTTCATGTGCATCTTCGCTCAAGTGGTGACTCCTTGCCGACGGACTGACAAGGCTAATGTACTTTGCGTAACGCCTGAAACCGTGGCGACAGAAGTAGTAGAAATTCCTCCTGTAATTCACCTTTGACCTCTGAAAACTATGTCACAAGTTGTGTGTGCTTAACGCCTTTCCAATTTATCCTTTACTTCCAGTAAAAGAAGTTTTTTTTTAAATGACAAAGCCTGTACGTGAAGTTTTTCAAATAAATTTGCAGATACCTAGCATCAAACCAAGAAAGCATTGTTGTCATTATATAACCGTAATTGTCGTAAGTTTGGCGGGGCAGCAAGCTTGACGATGCTTTGCAAACCTCATAAATAATGCACTGTATTTTGACTTCTATTCCTTTCGATAAGCTCAGTCGTTTTTAGTCTCCGTTTCTGCGATTCTACCCTCTTCCAAACTTGTCATCCTGTTACTGCAGGTTTGTAGCTTCTATTTTGAGCTTCCTAGAAAATTTTAAAGAATCTATCAACAACTGTCAACCGAATTCCCACAATGAATAATTGGTATTTTTTATGAGTTATAAGTTACCTATTAACCTATGCAAACGATTTGAGATATTTTGCTCAGTGGGGAGAAATTATCTTAAAATTTTTTTTTCAAAACTTTGTGTGACTAAATTTTAAATAATTTTAACTGAAACTTTGAGCTGTTTTTACCAACATTTCGAACTTTTCACACAATTGCATTACCGATTGCACGGCACTCGTGCTTCTTGGGGAACTTTCTGTACAGCGTCATCAGTCTTTGGCTGAAAACCCACTCTTACCACCTAAATTTCAAGGAAGACTTGAGCAGTGGTTCTCAAATGGAATATGTGTACAATGGGTACGAAAAGGTGCTACAGGGGTACACGAATGATTTCAAGTGTCTTCATATTGAAATTTTAACGCACAAGTACAACAATAGCAGATACATTTCCAATTATTGTGCTCATGAATAGAGTCAAGGGGTACGTGCTAGACAAAATATTGCCCAAAGGGTACATCAACTTCATTATAAAGGTTGATAACCACTGGACTGAAGAGTGGAAAACCTCCCAAAATGATAATTTAACATTTCGCATTTGTAAATCAGTAACGCATAACTACAATGTTTCAAACTCAAAGCAGCCCGGTGCAGAAAAACATTTAGAAATACTCCACCTTTACAAATTATGTTGGTACAATTTTGTCGACAATGCTTATTCGACTAAGAATGCTAATGGCGCACAAAAAGTAGTTACTCTAAACATTTTTGCCAAAACCTATATCTTACTTTTTTAACGTAGGGACTAACACTTTGATGATTTCAAACGCAAGTTCCACTGCTTGAGCTTGTGTGAGTGCTAGCTTCGTCTTCAACTCTTTTCCACTTTGAGTCAACGCAGTTGATGAACCAAGTGCGCGTGAACATAAGAAATGATGAAAAGCAACCAGTTCCACAACGTTGGCGATTCTTCCAGCATTCTGTTTGCAAACAAAGTGTAAATATCCAGCTACAGTTTGTTAACAGGGAAGGTAAAATATCAGGGAAGGTAAAAAGATAAAATATCTATAAATGTTGTAAAGACAGCAAAAACTGGAACATGGGCTCTTCAAAACTTTAAAGCAAAGAAAACCAAAAGCACAACCACTTAGGACAGTGATCGGCAAGCTTTCTTCATAATGGCCCAAACCATCCTTTATATGCCATATAAAGACATTTACAAATACAATGCTCTGTTAACGTCAATCAACGTTTCATAGTTGTTACAGTAGTCAGTGCCGGATTAACAATAGTAGCAAATGTAGCAATTGCTACGGGCCCCGCGCTTTTGGGGGCTCCGCGGGCTTCTGTAATAAATCTTGTTTTTACATTATATAGAAGATTTTTTTCGGTCTAAGAAGTCAGTACTTTGCTGAATTTGCCATAAGTAGTAAGCGAAGATTTTCAATTGAACGCTGTCTGTGTCCAGAAATTCGTCGATTCTTTTTGTACAGTTCGTCACAAAAGGCCTAAGATTGCCGTCAGCAGTGTTGCCATTGTAGCTATTTTGCTGCTAACTCTAGCAGGATTTTCTCACTGTTGGCTGTAAAATTTTCAATCTTTCTAGCAGGATTTTACCAACCGTTTGGTAGGTTTAGTAGGTAACAAATTCCTGACCAAAAACCTGTTCCAACACTTTTTCAAGATGAGAACTTTACACCTTCATCAAAAAATATACTTGTCCTCTTCATGACGTTTTTAATGGGGTAACACAAGGACAAACCACAACTAGCTGCCTGCAATTATTTGGAATTTTTATTATGATGCAAAAAACTGCTTCAAGCAGGTGATTGTATCATGATACCAAGTAATTAGATGGCTTGGTGAAGCCTAAGTGATTACCTTGTGCGCTTAGTGAGCGCGTTAGTGAAAAAGACGGCATTGGTAGAATATGTTTTTATCCCAGGGCACGATATTTCCAAGTGATTCAGTTACACTAGTAAGTAGTATCGTCTGGTAAGAAAAACTTCCTGGTAAGCCAAAGCTACCAAAAGTTTTGACATATGTGGTTGCTTTGCAAGATTCAGAACTTAAAAGTTGGCTCAGTGCCTACTGCCTCTATCCTGCTGATTGAACAAAAGCCTTTTGTGAAGTTTGCAATAATGCAATCATAGCGAAATAGTGTGAGCTTAAAAGGCACAACTGGTAGCAAAAGCACACAGGTAAGACTAAAGAACTTTTTGCATGCTCCCTAATGTAACACAAAGTTTTAAGTTACAAAGACCAGATTTAGAAAGTTGTAGGGCTGAGTCTATGCTCAGATTGTTTATCGCTGAGCATTGTTCTACTGCATATAAACATGCAACCAATTGAAAGAGATCGTCAAGAACTGTGTGTCATACAAAAATCGAGGTAAGCTGCAGTTACGTTGCTCAAAAAGTCAAAATGTTGACTGATAGAAAATTGTGGGCCGAAAAGTGTGTTGGCCAAGACCGGCATTTTCAG